>JACCDK011040377.1_pt1 | contig 30864 bp, 34 predicted proteins | sample 7445871 | NCBI WGS metagenome assembly JACCDK01 (sample SAMN15323436, study PRJNA562643) | freshwater metagenome | isolation source: river surface water | place: USA:Blue River Watershed | collected 2017-08-15 | reverse complement strand
TGGAGCAAGAACTTGAAGAGTTTGTGAAGACCGAACACCTCGCCGTTCACGCGGTTGACAACATGGCGCAAGGTTTGCCAGCTTTCGGGATTGTGGCTGCGGTGATGGGTGTGGTTCAGACCATGGGGTCGATCGGCTTGCCGCCAGCTGAGTTGGGTAAGCTGATTGGTGCCGCACTTGTGGGAACCTTCCTAGGGATTCTGTTCTCTTATGCGGTGGTTGCCCCGATCGCGTCAGCGATGGGTCAGCGCGGTGAACTAGAAATCAAGTCCTTGTTTGCGGTTAAGGCGATTCTATTGGCGAGTCTCAACGGTTTCACACCGCCGCAGGCCTGTGAGTTTGGCCGCAAAATCATGTTCCCCGATCAGCGTCCGACCTTTAAGGAGTTCGACGAAAAGGCCAAGGAGGTCAAGGGTAAGTAATGTAGGGCGGCGCTTGCGCCGCCTCAGTATTTTTTGTCTTTGGAATATTCATGGCTTCAGCACCCGGAAAAGATTTAGCACCCATCGTTGTCAAACGCGTCAAGAAGGTTGTTGGCGGTGGCCACGGTGGTGCATGGAAGATCGCTTACGCAGACTTCGTGACTGCGATGATGGCCTTCTTTTTGCTCATGTGGGTGCTTGGTTCAACAACATCGGGTGATTTGGCAGGTATTTCTGCTTATTTTCAAAACCCATTGCGCCTTGCCATGGACGGTGGGCAGGGCTCTGGTGACACACGAAGCATTGTCAAGGGCGGTGGTGACAACGTTACCAAGGCCTCTGGCCAAGAGCAGCGTGCCGACTCAAACAGCGTTCAACGCAAGATGTCGGAAAGCGAAGCCTACGAGCAATACAACACGAAGCAAAAAGGTCAGCTCGAGGAGATGCGAGCTGATGTTGAGTCTCAGATTGCCGGTGATAAGTCGCTCGAAGAGTACCAAAAGCAGATATTTATGGATGTCACAAGCGATGGCTTGAGGATCCAAATCGTTGACGAGAAAAATCGCCCCATGTTTGAGAGCGGCTCAGCGGGCATGCCCGACTACGCCAAAAAGCTGATGCGCGTGATTGGTAAAGTTTTGGCAGGTGGCGGCCAACCGCTGAGAATTGAGGGCCATACCGACGGTAAACCCTTTCCTGGTGCGGCTTCGGGCTACACCAATTGGGAGCTTTCTTCAGACCGGGCAAACGCTGCGCGTCGGGAGTTGATTGCAGGCGGACTCGAGGGTTCGAGGGTTTCGCAGGTGGTCGGCTTTGCTGATTCGGTCAAGCTCAACCCTGAAGATCCCAACGATCCGATGAATCGGCGTATTTCGATCACGATTCTCAACGCACGTGGCGCAGCGAAAGCGACTGGTCAATCAGAGCCTCAGTCTCCTGGTGGACTTCAGCCTGCCGGCGCCGTTCCTTCATCAGGTGGCGGTGCAACGTGGGTACCCAACACTCCAGGATCACCGAAGAACGCGATCAAGGAAACGATGCCTAAGATTGTTGATACTTTGCCGGCCTTTCCCGCAGCTTCCTTTCTTGGGCGGTCCGCGCGAAGTGATAATGGGGCGCCTGCTGGGGGCGCACCAGCGAGTGGTGGCGCAGCGCCATCAGCGCCGGGCGTTGCGCCCGCTGGGACAGTAGAAGCTCGGCCGATGCCCCAAGGCGCAACGCAGGACGGTCAGTCTGGCGCACGGCCCCGCTCCCCTGGTCTGACACTTCCTCCGCCTTCGAGGTAGCCGATGCGGCGATTGCCTTGTCAGCTCATTGCCTCGGTTTGCCAGGCAATCCTATTTTGCCTCGCCTTTGGTTTGAGCGGCACGGCCTCCGCTGCATCGGGCTCGGCTGCAGCGGGGGGATCTTCCTCGACTGCATCGGCAACCAGTGAGCCGGCCGCGAAGCCGGCCGCTTCTGGTGCGACCAAGTCCGTATCGGCAAAGGCTGCTAAGGATGGCAAGGACGCTAAAGACGAGGACAGCCGTAGCTCTAAAGAACTTGCATCTGCCTACCAACGGCTTAGCGAGCAGGCTGAAAAGGCGACCGCCTGTATTTTTGACCCTAAGTGTTTGTCCTCTGACCGAAAAGTCTTACAGCTCATGGTTCAGCGGCGCGAATTACTCGATCGCCTTGCTGCGAGAGCACAAAAGGGTGACCTCGAGGCGGGTTATTGGCGCGGGACGATTGCGATGGAGCTGGCCCGGCGTCAGGTGAATCGTGGTGAGTTGAATTCTGATGATTTAGGTTCCCGTAAAGAGGCGATGCTCATCACGGCCTTTGGTGCTGAGGAGTATCGTACAGCAGCCAAATTCTTGCAGGCGCCTGCTGACAAAGGCCTACCGGATGCTTGTGATCGCATCGCTGAAATTCTTGCACACGGCTATGGTGTCCATCCTGATATCAAGCGAGCAGCCGAGTATTATCGATGCGCAGGGCTGGGCTTTTTAAAAGAGGGCCGCAAAGACGAGGTGGCACAGGTGATTGGAAAGATGCGCGGGTTTTTACCATCTAATCACATGTACATCGTTGAACTCTACGCCAAGCTGATTACCCGTGAGCCCAACTATCCCTGGCGCATACCCTCAGAGACTGCAGCCCTGCTCGAAAAGTCAGTCGGTTGGGGCAAGGTTCCTGGTCCTGGCGAGGATGGGGCGAAGTCACATTCAAGCAAAACGCATTGACACGATTAGACTGGTGAGGAAACGATCATGATGAAGGAAGTGATGCAATACCTTGGGAACTGGACGAAGTTGGTCTTCAAGGTGATTGGCGCCGCAATTTTTGCTGCAGGCGGAGTATTCATGATCGGCGAGCGTCTTGAGATCGGCCGACTGGAAGCAGAGGCGGTTTGTCGAGTCTGTCCCGACCCATCAGGATGTATGCAAGTTCGCGGCTACTTGCCAAGCGCACCGCATTATCCAGACCTTACAAGACGTATGGTAGGCTCCTACACCAGAACAGTAGGTAGTCTGCTCGGTGCTAACTACAGTGCCTCGGACACGCCGGGCTCGGGTGCAAAGCCTGGTGCACCTGCCAAAGCTGCAAGTGGTGCTCCTGCTGCCCCTGCTACAGGCGATGCCAAGCCCGCGGCAGGTAAAGTCGCATCCAACGTGTGATTCTCAGCGACCTAATTGCAAATAAAGCGACTCAGGCCGGCTTATCTCGGCACCTGAGCGCCCACGAACGTGGGCTTTCTCGTCTTCTCAAACAGTGTTGCGCGGTTATCGTTCTTTGTTGCTGCGCCGTCCTTGTTGGTTGCTCAGACTACAACGACGCGCGCTCGGCTTATGCAGCTGGGCGACATGATGAGGCCTTCACAAAGCTACTGAAGCTCGCCAAGGACGGCCATCTCAAGGCTCAGTACGAAGTTGCCATGATGTTTAACAACGGCATAGGCGTGGCCAAGGATAAGGAGGAAGCTTGGAACTGGTTTACCCGAGCGGCTAAAGCCGGAAACGTTGATGCACAAGTGGAGCTCGGCGCTCACTACGAAGCAGGTGTCGACGGACAGCCCAACGGGATCATGGCCGCTCAATGGTGGAAGACGGCAGCGAAAAATGGCTCAGGTGTCGCCGCCTTCAATTTGGGTACCATGTATCGATCGGGGCGAGTAACTGCTCGTGATTTAGTGCGTGCCTACGCCTGGTTTATGGTTGCTGAAGATTTGGGCGTCATCACTGCTAAAGATCATTTGAGAAATTTGCGCGATCTCATTCCTGAGCAAGATGTTGCCAAAGCTGAGCGCTTAAAAGACGGCTTAATGAAGGAAGATCCTGCGCCCGCAAAGGGGTGAGGTCTTAGTCGTTTGAGCTACGCGACCGCTGTCGTTGAAGTAATGGAGATAAGTTGTGGCCAATGAGGAAAGCGGCCAAGAAAAGACCCTAGACCCAACGCCCCGACGGCTTGAGAAAGCGCGCGAGGAGGGGCAGTTTCCACAAAGCCCTGACGTTACCACCCTGGTACTCGTGAGTATCGGTGCACTTGCGATATGGGTCGCAGGCGGGCGTTTTCTCCAGGCGCTTGTGGATTCCACCAAGATGGCCTTGTCGTTTAGCGAGCCAGCCCGTGTGACGCCTTTTTTGATCGAGTGGTTACTTGGCCCTGTGGGCTCCTTACTCATTTGGATCGTACTAGTTTTATTGGTCCTTTGGTTCGGTTCGGTCCTTGGCCCATTTGCGCTGGTCAATTTCCAGCCTAAATTGTCAAACTTCAAGATCGATCCGGAAAGAATATCGTTTATCAATGGTCTCAAGCGGATCTTCTCAAAGCAGGGTTTAAGTCAGCTAGGCCTTGCCTTGTTAAAGGCTAGCTTGATCTTCGCAGCGATTGCGATTTACCTCTGGGCTGTGATTGATGGTGTTAGCGCCTTCAGTGGTATGAGCCTTACCAATGCCATCCTTTATGCCCTGCGATTAATTGGCGGTGGCTTGCTAGTGCTGATTGCCGTTGTATTGATTCTTGGCGTTAGCGGTGGCTTTATCACCTCGCTCCTGTTTAAAGAGCGAATGAAAATGTCAATCCAAGAGCTGCGTGACGAACTCAAGGAAAGCGAAGGCAATCCTGAGTTGAAGGGGAGAATCCGCCAAAAGCAGCGGGAGATGGCTCGAAGTCGCATGATCGCAGCAGTCGAAAAAGCCGATGTGGTGGTGATGAACCCAACCCACATTGCGGTGGCTTTGCGATACGAGGCAGACAAGATGGCAGCCCCTGTTGTCGTAGCCAAAGGTCATGACAACTTCGCTTTAAGAATTAGGGATGTCGCTAAAGAACATCAAGTACCGGTGACCGAGAGCCCGGTTCTGGCTCGGGCACTTGATGGCGCGGTAAAAGTAGGTGCTTCGATTCCTGAGCCTTTATACCGCGCTGTGGCTGCGCTTATTGCCTGGGCCTACGAGGTTAAGGCAGAACCTGCGCGTGCGCCTGAGCTATATCTTCCCGACGATGCTATTCCTTCGGAATTCCGCCCTGAAACCAAGTCTCGTAGTCAGGACAGACCACAATCGGCATAAATCGTTCGGAACATTGTTTGGATTTGAAGTTAAGGCATTCGCCGTCTAAATCTTTAAAAATTCGAATAAAAAAGATCGGTTTGCCCTTGATGCCTGAATCCTTTTGCTCATATTGTTTGACAAGGCTTCGCTTGCCTTCCCACCAAAGGCAGGTCGCACAGCAGTGCTGATCAGGGTAAATCCTAGCCGTGACCGGCTCGGTGCTCGCCTGTGTTTCGCTGCTCGGTTTACTACCAAACAAAGCCATAGCCTGATCCTCTAATCGTTGCTTGGCGGAACGTAGCCGGCCGGTTGATCGACATCGTCAGAAAAGAAGTAGTTTTCCATTTGTTGTGCCAAATATTTTCGCGCACGTAAATCGGCGAGATTGAGTCGATTTTCGTTGACAAGCATCGTCTGATGCTTGACCCATCCCTGCCAGGCTTCTTTACTAACCGATTCAAAAAGGCGCTGACCCAGTGCTCCAGGGTAGGGAGGAAAATCCAATCCTTCAGCGTCCTTGTTTAATTTAATACAGCGAACCGTTCTCATACTGCAATATCCTTCGTTGGAGAGCTTAAATCCTTCATCAAGACCTGCGAATTGCGCTGCTTATCATAGAGGCCGCGGCGCTGCGCAGGTAGTTCATCAGGCGTTACCTGCACAAAGCCTCGCTTTAAAAACCAATGCATCGTACGCGTTGTCAGCACAAACAGGCGCTTTAACCCTGCCGCCCTCGCTCTTTGTTCGATATGGCGCAAAAGCCTCTCACCATCGCCCTGGCCTTGTGCTCCGGGGTTCACTGCAACGCAGGCCATTTCTCCCATCGACGACTCCGGGAAGGGGAAAAGCGCGGCACATCCAAAAATCACGCCGTCATGCTCAATGACTGAAAACCGCTCGATATCGCGTTCGACGGTTCCGGGTTCACGCCTCACCAAGGTCCCATCGTCTTCAAGCGGACGGATGATCGATAAGATGCCGCCAACATCATCAATGGTAGCTTCGCGCAAGGCTTCGAGCGTCTCTTCAACAACCATGCTTCCAACGCCATCGTGCAAAAAGAGTTCGAGTAAAAGGGATCCGTCGGTATCGAAGGGGACAAGGTGACTTCGCTCAACACCACCTTCTGCTGCTCGCAGAGCGGCACTGAGATAACCACGCGCTGCCTCACTGGGTTGTAGCGCATCTTTTGAAGCGAGCAACTCGCGTGCATTAGCTTCTGAGATCTCACTCAAAACTTCGCCTGAAGCGCTCTGCATGCCAGGCAATTCAGTGAGGAAAATCAGCTTATCGGCATCAAGCGCAATAGCCGTGGCGACCGCGACGTCTTCCATACTCAGGTTGAAGGCTTCGCCTGTTGGCGAAAAGCCAAGCGGGGACAATAAAACCACCGAACCGTAATCAAGTGCCGAGCGAATGGCCGCACGATCGATTTTTCTCACCAGACCGGTGTGCTGGAAGTCGACACCCTGCACAATGCCAACAGGCCTCGCGCTTACCAGGTTGCCCGAAATAACCCGGATCGCGGAGTTAGCCATGGGCGTATTCGGTAGACCCTGCGAGAAGGCCGCTTCAATATCGAGTCGAATCTCGCCTGATGCTTCCTTAAGGCACTCGAGCGCTGGGGAGTCGGTGATCCGCATGCCTTGGGCAAATCGACCTTCGAGTCCACGCAAGCGTAGTTGTTCCTCGACCTGCGGTCGGCAGCCGTGAACAACGACGATTCGAATCCCAAGCGCTGTCAATAACGCGATGTCTTGAATCAGCGCATTTAATCGGCCGGCCTGCACGAGCTCGCCTGGAAAGCCAACCACAAAGGTTCGGTGTCGAAAGTTATGAATATAGGGTGCAACTGAGCGCAGCCAATAAACAAACTGGGAAGCTGCCACCGCAGGCGCTAAGCTATGGCTAAAGTGGCTATCGGATCGTGGCGAAATAGGGCCCGCATGCAGGGAATCGGACTCGGAAGGCATGGCACGAATTGTCGCATAAGCTAGGCCTCACATTCACGGAGCAATCGATTGAACTCTTCGCAAGACATACTAAAACGCGCTGCTGCTCAGGCAGCCTTGCAATGGATCGAACCTGGCATGATTCTGGGCGTTGGCACTGGCTCGACCGTTAACCATTTAATCGATCTCATTGGTGAACAAGGCCTGAAGCTAGGGGCTGCGGTTTCGAGTTCGGAGGCAAGCAGCAAGCGTTTGCGTGCCTTGGGTGTGCCGCTGCTCGATGCGAATGCCGTTGACCGTTTGCCACTTTATATCGATGGCGCCGATGAGGTTGATCCAGGCTGTTGTCTGATCAAAGGGGGAGGTGGAGCACTTACTCGCGAAAAAATTCTTGCTGACCTTGCAGATCGTTTCGTTTGCATCGTAGATGAGGCTAAATGCGTGGCATGCCTCGGAGCATTTCCCTTGCCTATCGAAATCTTATCCATGGCAGAAAAGCAAATTAGCAAAAAGCTAGAAAAATTGGGGGCTAGGATTGCGCTTCGTAAGGATTTTATAAGTGATAACGGTCATCCGATTATCGACGTATCAGGTTTGACGATCAAAGACCCACGTGAGCTTGAGTCAATGATGAACCAATGGCCTGGCGTTGTGACCGTCGGTCTTTTTGCTCAGAGGCCAGCCGACCTTGTACTGATCGCAGCAAAAGATGGGATCAAGACCTTGTCGTTGGCCTGACAAGGTCTTGATGTGCGGTTTTTCGGATAAAACTTCATTACCTGTGAACCGCAGCCATTGGGCTTAGTGAGCAATCCGTTCAAAAACTGCAGCGATGCCCTGGCCACCACCAATACACATCGTCACCAATGCGTAACGGCCATTAATACGTTGTAATTCATGGATCGCTTTGAGCGTGATAATCGCACCGGTAGCCCCGATCGGGTGTCCAAGCGAAATGCCAGAGCCGTTCGGATTAAGCTTTGCTGGGTCTAAGTCAAGATCACGACAAACCGCAAGCGCCTGGGCTGCAAAAGCCTCGTTGGCTTCGACCACATCCATTTGGTCAGCTCGCAATCCGGCTTTTGCCAATGCCTTTCGTGACGCTGGTACCGGCCCGATGCCCATGATGTGGGGCTCAACACCAGCATGCGCATAGCTCACCAGTCTAGCCATGGCTTTTTTGCCTTGGCGTGCGGCAGCAGCAGCGTCCATCAGTACAACAGCAGCAGCTCCATCGTTAATGCCTGAGGCGTTTCCAGCGGTGACAGTCCCGTTTTCCTTAAGGAAGACCGGCTTGAGCTTACTCATATCTTCTGGCTTGACATCGAGACGAACATGCTCGTCGGTGTCGAAAACGGTTGGGCCTTTGCGCGATTTGATTTCAAGACCCAGAATTTGTGCTTTAAATCGGCCTTCCTCAATCGCACGAGCTGCCCGCTTGTGACTTTCAACGGCAAGTGCGTCCTGATCGTCGCGGCTAATGCCCCATTGCTTGGCCACATTCTCAGCGGTAATACCCATGTGAACCGTTTGGAAGGGATCGGTTAGCGCGCCAACCATCATATCGATGGTTGCACCGTTGCCCATCCGCGCACCCCAGCGTTCGGCCGGAAGGATGTATGGGCCACGACTCATGCATTCAGCACCACCCCCGATCGCGACGTCGGCATCGCCAAGCAGAATCGACTGAGCGGCACTCACAATCGCTTGCAAGCCGCTTCCGCACAGGCGGTTCACATTCATCGCAGGCGTGTCTTTGCTTAGACCGCCTTCGATGGCTGCAACCCGCGACAAATACATATCGCGTGGTTCGGTGTTAACGACGTGTCCAAATGCTAGATGGCCAACTTCGGCCGGATCAACACCAGCTCGAGTGACGGCCTCGCGAACCACACTGGCGGCAAGCTTAGTGGGGGCGAAGTCTTTCAAACTGCCGCCGAAGGTTCCAACAGCGGTGCGTGCACCGTCGATCACAACAACTTCTCTACTCATGGCGATTCTCCTTGGGAGTGCGGATGGCTTAATAAGGGTGCTGACGATATAAGGGTGCTGACGATAATCCTTAATGGAGCGTGGGTGCGCGGCCCTTACTTCGGCCCCGGAAAATGCGCTGCATCGCCCGCATCGTGCCAACAATAATGGCATCTTGTCCAATCGTATGCGCAGTATCGGCAATCAGGTCCCATGTCACATCAGCGCCTGCGGCTTTCAGGCTTTTGTAAGCTTGATGTCCGTAAATTGCGGGCACACGATGGTCCAAATCGCCATGGATTAAGTGCACCGAACAAGGCACGCGTTCATCGGCTAAAAGCGGCCTTGCCAGTTGGGCAGCGTAGGCAACAACAATGCTACAAAGCTGCGCTTCAGGGATCGCTGCAGGGTGTTTATGCACGGCTTGCTTGGTATGCCCGGCTTGCCTGGCTGATGAGCGCTCATCGCTTAATGCGGCCGCCGTTGCGCTTCTTGCCAGTTCTAGAGCGATCGTGGCTCCTTGGGCAAAACCGATCACCGTTGTTTGTGAGGCAATCAGTCCAAGCTCGTGCTGTTGGCCCCTGATCTGCCGGGCGACCACCTTAGCGCAGGCCGGGGCCGCGTCGCGACGACTGCTGTGTTTCTCCCACCATAATGATGCCTTATGAGGTGGTTGGAAGATGATGCAAACAGCACTTGGAAACTTGAGCTGCCAAGCGAGCGCGACTGGTGTGAACAATTCCGCGCTGCTTTCCCCCGGTAAAAAAACCAGCAAGCGGTTTGGCTTGATCCCTGGGGTCATGGGGGGCAGCTCGATCCATCCAGAAGGCTGTTTCATGTCATAGAAATTGTAAAACTTTTAGCGGCTTGCGAGGCCTATAAGCTATAAAAATTTCGAACCCACAAGGTAGGCTACAGCGGCTAGCATGCCAGACGCTGGGATGGTAATGATCCAAGCCCATACGATGCGTCCTGCGACCGCCCAGCGTACAGCGCTCATCCGATCGGCTGCTCCAACGCCGACGATTGATCCTGTAATGGTATGGGTTGTAGAAACTGGAATACCGAAACCCGATGCGATGAACAGGCTCATCGCTCCACCAGTCTCAGCTGCAAAGCCACCAACCGGTTTGAGTCGCGTGATGCCCTGTCCCATGGTCTTGACAATGCGCCAGCCACCGAAAAGCGTTCCAAGACCAATCGCAAGATAGGCCGACCAAATCACCCAGGACGGCAGGTGGTCGCGGCTTGTGAGATTTGCAGAAATCAGTAGCAGCCAAATAATGCCCATCGTCTTTTGCGCGTCATTGGCGCCGTGTCCCAGACTGTATAGCCCCGATGAGATCAGTTGGAGTCTTCGAAACCAGCGATCCACCCTTCGTGGGGTGGTGCCACGAAGCAGCCAAGCGGTCGCAATCACAATCAGACTCGACAACACAAAGCCGAGCAATGGCGCAACGAGAATGAAGACGAGGGTTTTGGCGATACCGCTGCCCATGAGAGCTGCTGGCCCGGTTTTCAACATCGCCGCTCCGATCATGCCGCCGATAAGGGCATGCGACGAACTCGAGGGAATACCTAACCACCAAGTGATGAGATTCCAGGAAATAGCGCCGCTTAATGCTCCAAAAATGACAATGTGATCAATAAAAGAAGGGTCAATAATGCCCTTGCCTACGGTGGCAGCAACTTTAAGTTCAAAAAAGAAAAAAGCGAGCATATTGAAGCTTGCAGCCCAAAGTACGGCTTGGAAAGGTTTTAAGACGCCGGTGGTAACAATCGTAGCGATCGAGTTGGCTGCATCGTGAAAGCCATTGATGAAGTCGAAGATTAATGCGAGCGCAACGAGGCCAACTAGCACCGTCATCGACATGCTTAAGGGGTCCATCAGGCGTGATCGAGCACGACAACTTCAACAATCTTTGCTGCGTCTTTACATTTGTCGGTGAGCTCTTCGAGTAATTCGTATACCGCTTTCATTTTTATAACCTGCTTAGCATTTTCCTCATCGCGGAAAAGCTTTGACATTGCAGCTCGCATCACACGGTCGGCATCGGATTCGAGTCGATCGATCTCTTCGCAGGTTTGCAGGATCGCGCGCGCATTGTCCCAGTTGGACATCAATTTAACGGCATGCCGCAAACGCTCGGCAGACATCAGGCCAAGCTCAGCCAATTGCACCGCTTCCTTGGTAACGCTTTGCAAGTCATAAAGGACCACAGCTTCGGCGACATCTTGCACCAGATCAAGCACATCATCGAGTCCGTTGACCAGGGTGTGAATATGGTCGCGGTCGATCGGTGTGACAAAGGTTTTGTGCGCCATGGCGATGGTATCGAGGGTTGTTTTGTCTGCCGACTTCTCGATGTCATCGACTTTGGCAATCAATTGCTTGCGTGCGGCTAAGTCGTCAAAACGATGAAGCAAGTCGACCAATACCTTATTACCTTCGACGACTTGGCCAGCAAGTTTGTCGAAATGTTCAAAAAAATTACCGTCTGCGGGCATGAGGCGTGAAAACATGAATAGCGCCTTAGGGCTGTCACAAACCCGTCATCTTAAAGCACCGGGCGGCCCAACGCGCTTAAGTCGCCTCTAGAGGCGATTTAAGCAATCAAGATAAGCGTCTGTATCGGGCATGCGTTTTTGGCGTTGTGCCTCCCAAAGCACAAGGCCCAGGCACTCCATCGCCTGGTGGGCTGCCTGATGACGATCGCCATGGGTTCTGCTGAGGAGCGATTGCCAGGCTTTGCGAATGCCTGGCGGTTGATCGGCGCCGATTTGCTCCTCGATGGCAAGGTGCATCGACAAATGTAAAAAGGGGTTTTCGTGGCCTGATGCCGGATGGAAAACTTCCTCAACTGCGCGATCAGGCTCATCGAGTAGCGCCTGATACTCGGGATGCTCAGCGCACCAGGAGGCCGCCAACGCTTGCAGCGGTTCGCAAGGAAGTGATTGTCGGCTGCGCGACCAGGCTTCACAAAAAAAACGTCGGACGTCGGCAGAACTCGGATTAAACAGCATGTTGATTCAGCACGGTGATGAGATTATCGATGGATGAAGGCTTGCTATCGGTGATGAAGGCTTGCTGGAGGAGATCGCATCGATCACTCAGCTTTAGTTTTGTTTTTCATATCACACAAGTCGGCCACGATGCACGCCGGGCAATCGGGCTTTCGCGCCTTGCACACATAGCGGCCGTGAAGAATCAGCCAGTGATGAGCATCGCGCAGAAATTCGGCTTCGATGAAGCGCAGCAATTTCATTTCAACGGCCAGAACATCTTTACCGGGCGCCAAACCTGTGCGATTGGCAACACGGAAAATATGGGTGTCGACTGCCATCGTGGCTTCGCCAAACGCCGTGTTGAGCACGACGTTTGCTGTTTTTCTGCCAACGCCCGCCAGAGCCTGCAAAGCTTCACGCTCGCGCGGTACCTCACCATTGTGATGCTCAAGCAACATAGCGCAGGTTTCTAGAACATGCTTGGCTTTGGATTGGTACAAACCAATGTGCTTAATGTGTTTGATGAGACCGGCCTCGCCGAGCTTGAGCATTGAGGCAGGGTCGGGCGCTTCAGCAAATAAGCCTCGCGTGGCCAGATTCACGCTCTTATCAGTCGCTTGAGCCGAGAGAATGACTGCGATCAATAGTTCAAAGGGATTGCGCCAATGCAGCTCGGTTTGAGGATGCGGGTTGGCCGCGCGCCAACGCTCAAACATTTCACGTCGTTTGGCCTTATTCATGGTCTGTGCTCGACCTTTTGGCTAAACGATCCTGCCTTTCCTTGGCGCGAGCAATGGCTGCGTCGATGATTGCGCGCGCTCGAGGGGTGGACGCCGCATCCGACTGGCGCTTAACCTGGGCTTTTTCGAGTTGATAGCGAAGGCCTTCTTCTTCTTGCCTTCTCATTCGCTCGGCGCGATGCTCAAAACGGATGCGGGCCTCCTTTGCATCTGCTGCCGCCCACATTCGTTCGGGTTGCCATGGCCGCATCTCGATACAGTCAACAGGGCAGGGAGGCAGGCAAAGTTCACAGCCTGTGCACCGTTCGGCAATCACTGTGTGTAAGCGTTGAGGACCGCCCAAAATCGCATCAACCGGACAGGCGATAACGCATTTGGTGCAACCGATGCAATCCTCGGCCACAACCCATGCAAAGCGCAGGCTTTGCTCTTCACCACAGTGAGGGTCTAGCGGCTTAGCGCTTCGGCCCGTTAGTTGCGCGAGGGCTTCGATGCCTTTTTGTCCGCCGGGTGGGCAACGATTGATATCTGCCAAGCCATGGACAATCGCTTGCGCGTAGGGCTTACATGCTGGGTAGCCGCAACGGGTGCATTGGGTTTGGGGAAGGATCTGATTGATTGCCTCAGCAAGATCCATCTTGAACCCCAAAACGATTTAGCGCGTTTTGATGCGACTTGGGTGCGCAGCGATGAAGTCGCGAACCTTAGGGTAAATCAACTCGCGCCATCGCCTTCCGCTAAAAATGCCGTAGTGGCCTGCGCCCACGGCGACATGGTGTTGCTTGTGCGTTGGCGCAAGATTGGGTGTTAGGCCGTGGGCGGCCTCAGTCTGGCCAGAACCCGAGATATCGTCAAGCTCGCCCTCAATCGTGAAAAGCGGAACATCCCGTATCGCTTTGGGGTCTACCCGAAGCAGCTCGCCATCCACATCGACATCCCAGCTTCCATTCGGAAGCTTGTGTTGCTGGAAAACCGTATGAATCGTGTCGAGGTAGTACTCAGCAGGCATATCAAGCACGGCGTTGTACTCATCGTAAAAACGCCTGTGTTGCTCGGCGTCTTCCATGTCCCCACGCACGAGGCTCTGGTAAAAATCCCAGTGAGAGGTCGCGTGACGATCAGGATTCATCGCAATAAAGCCTGCATGCTGCAAAAAGCCTGGATAAACTCGACGGCCTGCACCCGGATACTTGCCTGGCACGCGGAAAATCACATTGTTTTCAAACCAAGCAAAAGGCCGATCAGTCGCATATTGGTTGACGGTTGTGGGGCTTCGCCTCGAGTCGATGGGCCCACCCATCATGGTCATACTCAGCGGTCGCGCCTTATCTTTAAGCGAACACATCAAGCTGATGGCGGCCATAACCGGCACGGTCGGTTGACAAACCGACATCGAGTGAACCTCGGGACCAAGTAGCCTGAAAAATTCAATGCAGTAATTGACGTAGTCGTTTAGGTGAAAGTCTCCCTCGGCAAGGGGCACCATGCGCGCGTCAACCCAATCGGTGATGTACACATTGTGGTCTGGCAACATCGTGCGGACGGTATCGCGCAATAAGGTTGCGTGATGCCCCGAAAGTGGGGCAAACATCAACACCGAAGGGTCATTTTCCCGATGGCTCAATGACTTGGGGAGCAAGCGCTCAAATCGTATTAGTTTACAAAACGGCTTATTCAGCACACAGCGCTCGATGATAGGGACTTCTTCGCCTCCGATCATGATGTTTTTGATACCGAATGGAGGCTTTTCGTACTCTTTACCCAAGCGGTGCATGAGTTCGAGGCCCGCTGAAACACGCGCGGCGCCAGGCATATGTGCGAGGGGACTATAGGGGTTGGCATACATTTGTGATGCCGACAATGCCCAATCTGAAAGTGGCTGTAAAAAGGCCCGTTGTGCTTCCCGCCATTGATAGAGCATCTTCTATGGTCCTTATGAGCGCTTCAATTCGGAAAGCTTGTTGGTCTTGTCTTTCCAATCCTCGGCATCAGGTAGTGCGCCTTTTGCTCGCGTAATGCTTGGCCATCCCCCTTTCGATAACTCCAGATTGAGCTTGATCATGTGTTCCTGGTCGGGGGGCACGTCCTCTTCGGCACGAATGGCATCCACAGGACACTCGGGAATACAAACAGCGCAATCGATACACTCATCAGGGTCGATGACCAGCATATTCGGCCCTTCCCTGAAGCAATCAACCGGGCAAACATCCACGCAATCGGTGTAGCGGCAGCGGATGCAGGATTCCATTACGACGTGCGTCATCGGTAGACCTCTTTTGACCAGAATCGTTGAATTCTAGCCCAACTGTAAAGCAAAGCTGACGCCGCTCTCGAGTGTCGCTAGAATCACCACATGATCATCGCCTCATTGCTCGATACAGACCTTTATAAATTCACCATGATGCAAGTGGTTCTCCACCACTTTCCAGGTGCTCATGTCCAATATCGCTTTAAATGCCGAACCCAAGGCGTCGATCTAAGGCCCTTGATCGACGAGATCCGTGACGAGATCAATGCCCTTTGTACGCTTCGCTTTCGAGAACGTGAGCTTGACTACCTGCGCAGCCTACGTTTTATCAAAAGCGACTTCGTTGATTTTCTCGCTCTTTTTCAAATGAATCCCCGCTTGATTCAGATTAAAGGGCTTGACTCAGGCGAACTCGATATGACGGTCGAGGGGCCATGGCTACACACCATTCTCTTCGAAATACCGGTACTGGCGATCATCAACGAGTTGTACTTCAGACGGATGCATCCAATGCCCGACTACCTCGAAGGCAGGCGTCGTCTGATCGACAAATCAAGGCTGATCACTGCCGATCCCGAGTTGGCAGGGCTCACGCTTGCCGACTATGGCACGCGCCGACGCTTCTCGCGCTTATGGCATGAGGAGGTCTTATTGAGCTTAAAGACAGCGCTTGGTCCGCATTTTGTTGGCACCTCGAATGTGTTTTATGCGATGAAACATGGAATGACGCCGCTTGGCACCATGGCTCACGAGTACTTGCAAGCATGTCAGGCTCTTGGTCCGCGGCTTCGGGATTCTCAGATCTATGGCTTTGAGACTTGGGCACGTGAGTATCGTGGCGATCTCGGCATCGCCTTATCCGATGTCTACGGGCTTGATGCGTTTCTAAATGATTTCGACTTGTATTTTTGCAAATTATTCGATGGTGCCCGCCACGATTCCGGTGACCCCTTTCATTGGGGTGAACGGATGATTGCCCATTATGAGCAGCATCGAATTGATCCAAAAACGAAGACATTGGTGTTTTCTGACGGCTTAACCATCCCGGTCTTAATCGAGCTTTACAAGCGCTTCCATAAGCGCAGTAAAATTGCGTTCGGTGTTGGTACTAATCTCACGAACGATCTCGGTTATGTACCATTACAAATTGTTATGAAAATGGTCCGTTGTAACGGCCAGCCGGTTGCCAAGCTTTCAGACACGCCAGCCAAGAATATGTGTGATGACGAGGCCTACCTCGGCTATTTACGCCAAGTGTTTGGCATTCCAAATCCCAACGACGCAAAGGAAGCTCGATGATCCCCGATACCTCGAATGCCCGGCGTTCAATCCTGGCGCGTATTCGACAGGCGCAGGCCCACGGCGATCCTGCCAAAGGGTCGCCGGCGGATCTAGCCCGCACGAGAGATCGCGATGCCTACCTCGCTGAGCGTCCGCGCGGTTTTGGCCCAAGTGTTGGAGCCGATGTGCTTGAACATTTTTCGCATCAAGCCCAGCGGATGGCCAGTACGATCGATCGTGTACCAACTGAGGCAGACGTACCCCAAGCCATTGCTCGTTATCTGGTCACGCAACAATTGAGTTTGCGTATTGCGGCCTGGCCCAGTTTTGCCCATATTAATTTTGATATCAAGGATGCTGATTTACCTGCCCTTGAGGTTGAATTTCGCGCTCCGGTCGGTGAGGACCTGGTCGGCCTTGGGGGTGCTTTTGCCGGGATCGCTGAGACCGGCACCTTAATGCTCTTATCTTCAGAGCAAACGCCAGCCTCAACCCATCTGCTGCCAGAAACTCATATTGCTTTGCTTCATGTGAATAGGGTGGTTGCACACTATGAAGATGCTTTCGCGCTAATGCGCGCTGAGCATGGTGAACCACCCCGCGCTATGAATCTTGTATCAGGGCCCTCCAGAACGGCCGACATCGAGCAAACACTCGTCATGGGTGCTCACGGACCCTATCGGGTTCACATCATCTTAATTGGCTGACCTCTAGAGAAAGCATCATGTCAAATACGAACTCGCAACATGCTCGGCCAAAGTCTCGTTTGTTGATTACACGCCGCGTTTTCCCCGCAGTTATTGAAGCGCTCGCCGATCACTTTGAAATCGAACACAATGAAGCCGACGAGCCCTGGGGGCCTGAGGCGATGCGTCAACGGGTCGCTAGCATAGACGCCTTGTATACGGTGGCAACGGATCGAATCGATGCTTCGGTGATTCAAGCGGCGCCGCATTTGAAGATGATTGCGACTGGTTCTGTTGGTTATAACCATATCGATTTGGCCGCTTGCAGGCAGCGCGGCATACCCGTCAGCCATACGCCTGATGTGCTCACCGAAGCGACTGCCGATATGGCTTGGGCCTTGTTGATGGCTACTGCCCGTCGCGTGACCGAGTCTGAACGCTGGCTGCGTGATGGTTCGTGGCAAGGCTGGGCATGGGATCAGTTTCTAGGCGCTGACTTACATGGTGCAAACCTTGGGATTGTCGGTATGGGGCGCATTGGCGCGGCTATTGCACGACGCGCTCAAGGCTTTTCGATGCGTGTTTTCTATCATAATCGTAGTGAGTCGCCCCAGGCCACAGGCCTGGGAGCGAGTTTAATGTCCTTAAACGACTTACTTGCAGCTTCTGACCATGTGGTTCTTGTGCTTCCCTACTCACAAGCCACCCACCATGTGATTGGAGCTGAGCAGATTAGACAGATGAAGCCAACCGCCACGCTCATCAATATTGCACGGGGAGGCATCGTCGATGACCAGGCCCTTGCTGCCGCGCTTCAAGAGCGGCGTATTGCCGCGGCCGGGCTCGATGTTTTTGAGGGTGAGCCTCAAGTACACCCAGACCTGCTTGCTTGCAACAATATTGTCCTAACACCTCACATTGGCTCGGCAACCTTATCGTCGCGATTGGGGATGGCGATGTTGGCAGCGCGTAATCTTCTTGCCTGGCGTTCTGGCTCGTCCTTGCTAACGCCAGTTCCCGGGTTATAATCGAGGGTTCCTCGCTGGCTGCGTGCTCAGACGCGTGCGCCGCCGGTCGTGTTGCAAGACATCGAGTTCTTTCTTGATCCTTCAACAGTCCATGGGGAATTCCGCAAGGAAACCATCAACAAGGAGAAATAGCGTATGCGTCATTATGAAATCGTCCTGATCATTCATCCTGATCAGAGCGAACAAGTGCCCGCCATGGTTGAGCGTTATAAAACCATGGTTGAGTCGCAACAAGGAAAAATTCATCGCATCGAGGACTGGGGCAGACGCCAGCTGGCCTATGCGATTGCCAAAATGACTAAGGCTCACTACGTGATGCTCAATCTTGAGTGCTCACCGGCCTGTTTGGCGGAGCTGGAAAATGCCTTCCGGTTCAACGATGCTGTGTTGCGCCACATGACCACGAGCATGAAGAAAGCCCATACCGGCCAGTCGCCGATGTTGCGCCAGATTCAGCGCGAAGAGTCACGTCGCACGGTTGTTGAGGCTGCTCCTCAAGCCGCAACCCAGCACGCAGGCGAATAAGCGAGTTCATTCATCGGGCGGGAAGTCAACCACCTGAGCCTGCTGCTTAGCCTTAAGGCAACGCAAGCGCTTCGTTACAGTCCGGCAGGTGTTGCAATCTTTGATGCAACGGGATTAGTCGACGCCCAGGTTGATGAGGCAGGCGCAAAACGTCAGGTTCAGTTTGAGATTGGGTTGCGTTTTACCGAAGGCATGGCGATTGAAGCAAGTCGTCTTCCACTAGGTAGTGTGCTGCAACTCGACGGGTTCATCGCACCGATTCGGATGCATGCGCGGAGTTTGCGTATGCATGTTCAGGATATGAAGATCATTGAAGGACACTGATATGGCATTTACACGTCGCAACATGAAAGATCGTAAGCCCAAGCGCCCCACGCAAGGTGCGTTGTTCAAGCGTCGTAAGTTTTGTCGCTTTACCGCTGAGAAAATGGAGTGGATCGACTACAAAGATGTAGAACTGCTCAAAGATTTCATCACGGAAACCGGCAAGATCATCCCTGCACGATTGACCGGGACTAGCGCGAAGTATCAGCGACAACTAACCGATGCGATCAAGCGGGCACGCTTTCTTGCGCTCCTGCCCTACACCGACAACCACTGATTGAAACGAGAAGGAGTATTGTTATGCAAATCATCTTACTCGAGAAGGTTGTCAACCTTGGTCAACTCGGTGATGTGGTCAAAGTCAAAGATGGCTACGCCCGCAATTTTCTGATTCCACAGGGCAAAGCCCGACGCGCAACCCAATCGGCAATTGCCGAGTTTGAAGCTCGTCGTGCCGAGCTAGAAAAAATTCAGTCTGACCGACTCTCCGATGCACGCCGAGAAGCCGAGCGTCTTTCGGGACTTACCTTGCAGGTTAGCGAAAAGGCTGGCGTTGACGGTCGTTTGTTTGGATCGGTGACCAATTTTGATATTGCCGAAGCGCTGAAGAAGCAGGGCTTTCAGGTCGAGAAAGCGATGGTTCGTCTGCCAAATGGTCCGATTAAGACCATTGGCGATCATGATGTGGAAATCGCCTTGCACAGCGATGTGCTCTCGGCAATCAAAGTCTCGGTTCTTGGCGAGACTCACTAAGCAGGCCCTTCCGGCCCGGTTGTTGCCGGGCCTCTCAAGCCTTTTTAGAGGCAAACCGTCGCCGTGGAATCTCCTCGCGATCCAGCGTTAAGTCAACTGCGGCTTCCGCCGCAGTCGCTCGAGGCCGAGCAGGCAGTAATTGGCGGCCTATTGCTCGACAATACCGCTTTTGATCGGGTAGCGGATCTCTTGCGCCCCGATGATTTTTATCGCGGTGATCATCGGCAAATTTATACCGCTATTACGTCGTTAATCGATAAGGCGCATCCGGCTGACGTCGTGACCGTCCACGAGGCCTTAAGCACTATCGGTAAAGCCGAAGAGATTGGTGGACTGATTTATCTGAATCGGCTGGCTCAGGATACGCCGAGCGCGGCCAATATTCGCCGCTACGCTGAGATTGTTCGCGATCGTGCGATTTTGCGCCGCCTTATCGCTGTTGCCGACGATATTGCCAACCAGGCACTAAATCCGCAGGGCAGAGATACTCGAAGTCTGCTCGATGAGGCCGAGTCCAAAATATTCAATATCAATGAAGAGGGTGCGCGAGGTCGAAGCGGCTTTCAATCACTCCCCGATTTGCTAAGCCAGGTGGTTGACCGCATTGGCCAGCTCTATGATCAGAGTAATCATAGTGGCATCACAGGCGTACCTACGGGCTTTACCGACCTTGACAAAATGACCTCGGGTTTTCAACCCGGCGATTTAGTCATTGTGGCAGGGCGGCCCTCCATGGGAAAGACGGCCTTTTCACTCAATATCGGCGAACATGTCGCGGTCGATCAAAGCCTGCCCGTTGCCGTGTTCTCGATGGAAATGGGTGCAACCCAATTAGCCATGCGAATGGTTTGTTCGGTTGGGCGATTGGATCAGCAAAGGGTGCGAACGGGCCAACTGGTTGATGATGACTGGCCGCGATTGACCAATGCGATTCAAAAAATGCAAGATTCTCAGCTTTATATCGATGAGACGCCCGGGCTCAATGCACTCGAGCTGAGATCAAGGGCGCGGAAGCTTTCAAGACAGTGCGGTCAATTGGGTTTGGTGATCGTTGATTATTTGCAGTTGATGTCTTCTGCCTCAGCCTCTGGGGAAAACCGGGCTACCGAAATTAGCGAGATTTCGCGCTCCTTGAAAGGTCTTGCAAAGGAGTTGCAGTGTCCCGTTATCGCATTGTCGCAATTAAACCGTTCGCTCGAGCAAAGGCCGAATAAACGCCCAGTCATGTCCGATCTACGTGAGTCTGGAGCGATTGAGCAGGACGCTGATGTTATTATTTTTATCTATCGTGATGAAGTGTATAACCCCGATTCACCAGAAAAGGGTACGGCCGAAATCATCATCGGCAAGCAGCGAAACGGGCCGATCGGAACCGTGAGGCTTACCTTTCTCGGCAAATACACCAAGTTTGAGAATTACAGTAGTATGAGCTGAAGGCTCCAGGACCCGTATGAGCGGTGAGATGAGCCTTAATTACCCGTTTATTTAGAGCGCTTCTGATGCGAAATCAGCAAGCCTTGAGCGTTCGCCGCGTTGCAAGGTAATATGACCTGCATGGCTCCAACCTTTAAAGCGATCAACAACATAAGTGAGTCCCGAAGAGCCTTCGGTCAGGTAAGGGGTGTCGATTTGGGCGATGTTTCCCATGCAAATGACCTTGGTACCAGGACCAGCCCTTGTAATGAGGGTTTTCATTTGTTTAGGCGTTAGGTTTTGTGCCTCATCAACGATTAAAAATTTATTGACAAACGTACGGCCACGCATAAAAGACATGGCCTTCACTTTGACTCGGCTTCGGATTAAGTCCTGGGTGCTCGAACGCTCCCACTGACTCGCGCTGCTATCGCCCTTATTGAGCACTTCAAGGTTATCTTCGAGCGCACCCATCCAGGGTTGCATTTTCTCTTCTTCGGTACCTGGCAGATAGCCAATATCTTCACCCACAGGTACGGTAGCCCTGGTCATGATGATTTCGCTATAACGCCTCGCTTCGATGACTTGCTCAAGACCCGCGGCGAGTGCAAGCAAGGTTTTACCGGTTCCAGCCTGACCGAGCAATGAGACAAAGTCAACTTGGGGGTCCATTAATAAATTCATCGCAAAGTTTTGTTCACGATTTCTCGCGGTGATACCCCACACAGCATGCTTGGGATGACCGTAATCGCGAAGCGTTTGCAAAACTGCACGCCGACCTACAATTTCTCGAACAATCGCATGAAGCGTTTGCGTGCCTTCGATATAAATATACTCGTTGATTCGCAATGACGGTACGAGCGGACCCTGAATGCGATAAAAAGTATATCCAGACTGCTGCCAAGATTCGACCCCTTTGCCGTGGCTTTCCCAGAAGTCTGCGGGAAGCGCAGTCATGCCCGAGTACAGCAAGTCGGTGTCTTCTAGCACCTGGTCGTTGAGATAGTCCTCGGCGGTCAAGCCAAGCGCGCGCGCTTTAATGCGCATATTGATGTCTTTGGATACCAAGACCACCTGGCGATCACTTCGCGAAGCTTGCAGGCTTTTCACAACGCCAAGAATTTGATTGTCTGCTTTGCCCTCTGGCAATCCGGCAGGCAGATCAAACTTTAGGCCTTGGGTTTGAATCAAAAGCTTGCCGCTCGCATCACTGTTTCCTAAGGCATCGAGCGACATGCCCAAGGCTGGATCACTGCCTGCTGCCTGCATTAATTGATCAAGGCTGCGACTGATTTGCCTGGCGTGTCTGGATACCTCGGACATGCCTTTTTTATGTGCATCGAGCTCCTCAAGCGTAATCATCGGCAGGTAAACGTCGTGCTCGTCAAATCGGAACAAACTTGAAGGATCGTGTAGCAAGACATTGGTGTCGAGCACGAATAATCGACTAGCGCTTGCTTTAGCCTTCTTTCGCCTACCGCTTACGGTTTTAGCAGGCGTAGACTTTTCGGCAAGATCAGCCCCCTGAAGTAGGCTTGGTGCGGGCGCTGGTGCTTGCGTCGTTAGGGCTTCGGCGGTTTGCCAAGTGACTGGACTGATTTCATCGGCTTGAGCGGATTGAGCGTTTGCTGCCTCATCGGTCGCGCCATCTTTTTTCCGTGAGGTTTGTTTACGTTGCTTTGCGATCGTTTCCAAATCAATCAAGGTAGCGGGCTTGCGTGGGGCAGGTGGCAGCGGCATGGATTTGGCCTTGTTGAATATTTGCGTTGGCTCAACGAGCTAGCTTGCTTGGCTAGGTACTAGCTTGCTTGGCTAGGTGATTAGCGAGTTTGGGACAATGGTCTAGTGACCTTTGACAAATTCCAGAACCTCAGTCACATGACCCGGGATTTTGACGCCGCGCCAGGCCTTAAGTAGTTTGCCTTGTTGGCTTATCACAAAGGTAGAACGTTCTATGCCGCGGACGGGTTTGCCGTACATCATTTTATTTTTCATCACACCGAACTGAGTACAAAGCGCCTCGGAAGGGTCAGAAATCAACGCAAAGGGCAATTCATACTTTTTCTTGAAGTTTTCGTGAGACTTCAATGAGTCGCGTGAAACACCCACAACCATCGCACCAGCACTTAAAAAAGCCTCGTGCTGATCGCGAAAATCGACGCTTTGGGTCGTGCAACCAGGGGTGTTGTCCTTGGGATAGAAATACAAAACAAGCGTTTGCTTTAGATCAGCCAAAGAAAAACGACCTGCCGTTGAGTCTGCTTCGAAGGGGCTTATAAGGTCACCGGCGCTTGGGCTTATTGGTTCAGACATCGTTGGATTCACTCGCAAAAAAGGAGAAGTTAGAGTTCATGGTTTTGAGGCGTACATGCCCTAATACAATGGGTAGACGGCGGCTAATGATTGGAACGCACGCTCATGCCTGCATGGGCAATAAAGCCGCTAAGACTTTGCGGCCTTCCGCCATCAAGATGTTGTAGGTTCGGCAGGCTGCGGGGGTCGCCATACATTCGACGCCTATGCCTTGACTTGATACCTGGCTTATGAGTCTTGGGTGCAAAAACCGTTGCTGCGCACCTGTGCCCACAATCACCAGATCGGGTTTGGCTTCAATCATGAGTTCAAAGTCCTCGGCTTTAATGTCTTGCCAGTGTTGCGGACGCCAGCCTTGAAGCATGCCTTCGGGCATGACAAGCAGGCTTCCCTCGGTTGTCTGCGCATTGACCGCAATCCAACGATCGCCATAACCAGTAATCGTATGTAATGACGCTGCTTGATGTTCTTGGAGTTTCATAGGGCTGCTTGGTGTTTTCTTTGCTTGCCTACCATGTCATAGGCGCATGATGCCGGAAGGATTCATACGGAAATGTTACATTCGTCGACTCTAGAACCGCTCCTTTGCCCGAACATCATGACGCCTTCTCGAGAATTTTCGCGCATACAGCGCCTGCCGCCCTATGTTTTCAACATCACGGGCGAGCTCAAAATGGCTGCTCGCCGTCGAGGCGAAGACATTATCGATTTAAGTATGGGCGATCCTGATGGCGCTACGCCTCAACATATTATCGACAAGCTTGTTGAAGCCTCACAAAAGCCCCACACCCATGGTTATTCGGTATCGCGTGGTATCCCGAGGCTAAGAAAGGCGATCGCTGACTGGTATGAGCGCCGTTATGAGGTGCATTTAGACCCTGATACTGAAGCGATTGTCACGATTGGCTCCAAGGAAGGGTTGGCCCATTTGATGCTCGCAACGCTTGACCGTGGCGATACCGTCATCGTGCCGAATCCGAGTTATCCCATTCATATTTACGGGGCGGTGATCGCTGGGGCAGAGACCTTATCGGTCCCCATGCTGCCCGAGGTTGATTTCCTAGTAGAACTCGAACACACATTACGCAAGGCTGTAAAAAAGCCCAAGCTGATGATCCTGGGTTTTCCGAGTAACCCGACGGCTCAATGCGTTGACCTGGCCTTTTTTGAAAAGGTTGTGTCGCTGGCGCGTGAATTCAATGTGATGATTGTTCACGATTTGGCCTATGCGGATATTGTTTTTGACGGCTATCGAGCACCTTCAATTCTGGAAGTGCCTGGTGCTCGAGAGGTCGCCGTCGAGTCCTTTACCATGAGTAAAAGTTATAACATGGCAGGGTGGCGGATTGGGTTCATGGTGGGCAATGCCGAAATGATCGCAGCGCTGGCGCGCATAAAAAGCTATCACGATTACGGCGCTTTCACGCCGATTCAAGTAGCCTCGATTGCTGCCCTTGATGGTCCGCAGGAATGTGTTCACGAGGTATGCGCCAAGTATCGTATGCGACGAGATGTGCTCGCCAAGGGGCTCAATGAAGCAGGATGGCAGGTCGATTCACCAAAGGCGTCGATGTATATCTGGGCGCGTATTCCGGAGGTGTTCCGGGCAGAGGGCTCGCTAGAGTTCGCAAAGCGACTACTGAGCGAGGCAAAGGTCGCCGTGTCGCCAGGGATCGGCTTTGGCGAGCTGGGCGATGAATATGTTCGTTTCGCCTTGATTGAGAATGAACAACGCATTCGCCAGGCTGTGCGTGGGATTCGCGAACTTTTGCGTGGTGATGCGCAGTCAGTCAGCGTTTAATACATAGGAAGTCGAGATGAAAAATCTTCGCGTTGGATTACTCGGCGTCGGAACGGTCGGGGGTGGCAGCTTCGAGGTCCTTTGGCGCAATCAGCACGAAATTACCCGTCGTGCAGGTTGTGAAATCCGGATTACCAGGGTCGCCGATATGGATCTTGCCAAGGCAAAAGCGCTGGTGGGTGATCGTGCGGAAGTTTGTGACGATGGCTTTTCGATCGTCAATGATCCCGACATCGACGTGGTGATTGAACTCGTGGGCGGTTATGGCGTCGCTAAATCGTTGGTACTTGGCGCAATTGAGCAAGGCAAACATGTGGTGACGGCAAATAAAGCTTTGCTTGCAGTGCATGGCGATGAAATTTTTGCAGCGGCAAGAAAGAAGGACGTGATACTCGCTTATGAGGCAGCTGTTGCGGGGGGGATACCAATTATTAAGGCCTTGCGCGAGGGCTTAACAGCCAACCGTATTGAGTGGATTGCGGGAATTATTAACGGTACAACCAACTTCATTTTGTCGGAGATGCGCGAGAAGGGCTTGCCCTTTACCGAAGTCTTAAAGCAGGCTCAGGCGCTAGGCTATGCAGAGGCTGATCCAAGTTTTGACATTGAAGGTATTGATGCCGGACACAAGATCAGCTTGCTAGCCTCAATCGCCTTTGGCATTCCGGTGCAATTCAATCGGGCCCATATTGAAGGCATCACCAACTTGCAAGCTGAAGATATTCGCTATGCCGAGCAACTCGGTTATCGAATTAAGTTGCTTGGCATAACAAGACGGCGCCCTGAAGGCATCGAGTTGCGGGTACATCCCACATTGATCCCAGCCAAGCGCTTAATTGCTTCGGTCGAAGGAGCAATGAATGCAGTCTGGGTGAAAGCTGATGCTGTTGGCCACACCATGTATTACGGAAAGGGGGCGGGTGCCGAGCCAACAGCGTCCGCAGTGATCGCTGATCTTGTTGATGTGGCACGTGCGTTTGCAGTGCCTGCGGGCCTTAGGGTTCCGAGTCTTGCGTTTCAAGCGGATGCGGTCATCGATACTGCCGTCTTAGCCCGCGAGCACATTGAATCGGCTTACTATGTGCGGCTTAGGGTTGAAGATCAACCTGGCGTGCTTGCTGATATCACCAGGATATTGGCTGATGGCGGTATCTCGCTTGATGCGGTCCTGCAGCGCGAGCCCGATGCAGGCGAACACCAAACAGATGTTATTTTGCTGACGCATCGTTGCATCGAATCAGCAGTTGATCAAGCGATCACTATGATCGAAGCCCTGCCCACGGTGCTGTCCTCAGCAATCCGTTTGCGTCTTGAGGACCTTGACTAAGCCATGCGCTATTTATCAACCCGAGGCGGCATGACGCCGAGCAGCTTTGAAGACATCCTACTCGGTGGTTTGGCGCCTGATGGCGGATTAGTGGTGCCAGAAGCTTACCCGCGTTGCGACCCCACGCTGATTGAGTCTTGGCGGGGTCTTACGTATGCAGAGCTGGCCTTTGCAATTCTCAAGCTTTATGTCAGCGATTGGCCTGAGAGCAGTCTTCGTGCGTTGATCGATAAAAGTTATACCTTGATGGCTTTTGGAACGCGCGAGGTGACACCACTAAAAACACTCGATGAGCAGTACTGCTTGCTTCGCCTCTCAAATGGCCCAAGTCTTGCGTTTAAAGATATAGCGATGCAACTGCTTGGCAACTTGTTTGAATATGTCTTGCTAAAACGCGGCGAGCATTTAAACATTCTAGGCGCTACATCAGGCGACACAGGTAGCGCAGCAGAATATGCCATGCGAGGAAAGCGTGGTGTGCGTGTCTTCATGCTTTCGCCCGATGGGAAGATGAGTCGGTTTCAGACAGCACAAATGTTCTCGTTATTAGATAATAATATTTTTAACATAGCACTTGATGGCGTCTTTGATGATGCGCAAGATCTTGTCAAGGCAGTCTCTGCTGACTTGGTGTTCAAGGATCGCTACGCCATAGGAACTGTGAATTCGATCAATTGGGCTCGTGTGCTTGCTCAGGTTGTTTACTATTTCAAAGGCTATTTTGCCGCGACCAAAGCAGTGCCTACTGATCGCGTCGATTTGCATACCGATGTATCGAAGCCGCAGGAAGTGTCATTTAGTGTTCCGTCGGGTAACTTCGGCAACATTCTAGCGGGCCATATTGCAAGGCAAATGGGTTTGCCGATTCGCCGATTGGTGCTGGCAACCAATGAAAACAATGTACTTGACGAATTTTTTAAGACCGGACGATATCGCCCGCGTTTAAGTCAGGAAACCCGTCAAACAACTTCTCCATCGATGGACATATCGAAGGCATCGAATTTTGAACGGTTTATGTTTGATCTCCTTGATCGAGACCCAGAGCAAACAAGAAACCTGTGGGCCAAGATCGATGAACAAGGGTATTTTGATGTCGCTGGTGACCCCCGCTGGCAAATGCAGGTCGAGCGCTTTGGCATGGTCTCTGGATCAAGTTCACATCGCTTAAGACTAGAAACAATCCGTCAGTTTTATCATCGGTATGGCGAAGTGATCGACCCCCACACAGCCGATGGGGTGGCCGTGGCGAAAGCCTATGCCGAACCCGGCATTCCCATGATTTGCCTCGAGACAGCCCAGCCTGCTAAATTTCCAGACACGATTGTGGAGGCTTTGGGTCATGCTCCCTCAGTCCCCGCTGGCTTTCAAGAGCTATCCCAACGTCCGCAGCGTTTTTGTCGCATGCCCAGGGATTTAGCGATGCTTAAGTCCTATATCCGCAGTCACGCCCCCGCGCGTTAGGAGCCAGGCGCCATGCTTAGCTTAGAAGACGCTTTATCGCAGCTATTGGCTTTGGCCGAGCCGGTTGCTGATGAAGAAGAGGTCGACACCATCGAGGCGGACGGTCGTGTGCTTGCTTGTGATCAGATCTCGAGCATGAATGTGCCACCCATGGACAACACGCAAATGGATGGCTATGCTTTAAATAGCGAAGATCTCAAGGCTGGCTATGGATTTGAGGTGAGTCAACGCATACCGGCAGGCCATATGGCCGATTCACTCAAGAAGGGCACGATCGCCCGAGTCTTTACCGGCGCTTTCATTCCTGAGGGCGCTGACGCTGTGGTGATGCAAGAGCAAACCCGCGTTGACGGTGAAAAGGTGTTGATTTTGAATCCGCCTAAAGTTGGCGATTGGATTCGTCGCGCTGGCGAGGATATCCGTGCTGGGGATTGCATTCTTGCGAAGGGCGAGCGCCTGAGGCCTCAATCACTTGGGCTGGCAGCCTCGGTAGGTCTGGCAAGACTACAGGTTTATCGACGGGTTAGGGTGGGCTGCTTTTTTACCGGCGATGAACTGACGATGCCAGGAGAGCCTCTGAAACCTGGATCGATCTATAATTCAAATCGTTTTGTTTTGGTTAATATGTTGCGGCGACTCGGCTGCGAGGTCGAGGATCTCGGCATCATTGCAGACAAATTCGAGGAAACCCGGGCCGCTTTGCGCCGTGCAGCCGATCGCTGTGATTTGATCGTCACCTCTGGTGGCATGTCTGTTGGCGAAGAGGATCATGTCAAGCCTGCAGTCGAAGCTGAGGGTGTTTTGCGGGCGTGGCAGATTGCGATCAAACCTGGTAAGCCCCTTGCATGGGGCAAGATTCAACGGCCAGGACACGAAGCGCATTTCATCGGTCTGCCAGGCAATCCTGTATCAAGCTTCGTGACCTTCTTACTTTTTGTGCAGCCCTTCATCATGAAACTTCAAGGGCAGCGCGACTGGGTGATGAAGGCCATACCGATGCGGGCGGATTTCGATTGGCTTAAGCCCGACAAAAGGTGTGAGTTTTTACGGGTGAGGGTAAATGCCCAGGGTGGGATTGAGCGATTCCCCAATCAGAGTTCAGGTGTTCTAAGCTCGACAGTATGGGGTGATGGTCTTGCCGAGATTCAACCCCATACGGTGGTTCGTCAAGGTGAGATGATCCCCTTTTATAGTTTTAACCATTGGTACGGTGAACTTTGATGCTCGTGCATATGCGTTATTTCGCATCGCTTCGCGAGGCGATCGGTATAGAAGCAGAAACGATTTCGCTACCACAAGGTGTTGAAGACTTACAGGGATTACGGCGTTTTCTGGCGGCTCGTGGTGACGTCTGGTCTGACGCTTTCGCTGAGGACAAGGCCTTGCGTGCGGCAATCAATCAAGAGCTTGTCAAAGCGAGTGCATCTCTGAAGGATCAAGCTGAAGTTGCCTTTTTCCCCCCAGTGACCGGCGGTTGAGTGTGAGTGCGCCAGCGCTAAGGGTGGTGGTCCAGCAAGAAGACTTCAAACTCGATGACCTCCTTGCACAGATGCGCCATGGCCGGCCTCAAATCGGCGCGATTGCCTGTTTTATTGGTACGGTCCGCGACCTTAACCAGGGCGATACCGTCAGTTCAATGTTTCTAGAACACTACCCGGGTATGACCGAACGAAGTCTTGAGGCGATCGCCCAAAAGGCTATCGAGCGCTGGAAACTCGAATCGGTTTCGATTGTCCATCGCGTGGGCTTACTTAAACCGCTTGATCAAATCGTAGCTGTGGTAACTGCAAGTGCGCATCGCCAGGACGCCTTTGAGTCTTGTCAGTTTGTGATGGATTTTTTGAAAACTGAGGCGCCGTTCTGGAAAAAAGAGCAAGTGGCTGACCAGCCGCGCTGGGTACAAGCGCGAGCCTCCGATGATGAGGCCCGCGACCGCTGGCTTTAACAAGCTCCCAAGTGAGTGCTGGCTTTAACGAGCCCCCGACTGACTGCTGGCTCTAACGCGCTCCAAACCTCACTTTGCCAAAGACGTCCTTGTATTGCGCCGGGTTTGAGCGCCAGTATTGACGGGGTGCCGCGATGCTCGCACCCAGCTCCGCGGCTGCTTTCCAAGCCCAGTGTGGATCCCACAAAAAGCCGCGACCAAGTGCCACCATATCGGCCTGTTTGTTTGCAATGATTGCCTCGGCTTGCTTGGCCTCAGTGATGAGGCCAACTGCGATAACTGGGATTTGGACGACGGCCTTGATGGCTTCAGCAAACGCGACCTGATAGCCAGGACCCAACTTGATTTGTTGAGCCCTCGAAACACCGCCTGAGGACACGTCGATCCAATCGGCACCAACATATTCAAGTCGCTTGGCAAATTCGCATGCATCTGCAATGTCCCAACCCGAACCCTCAACCCAATCGGTGGCCGACAAGCGTAATCCCATCGGTTTATGGGCAGGCCAGGCGGCACGCATGGCAGTAAAGAGCTGCAGCGGGAAGCGCATTCTGTTTTCAAGCGATCCGCCGTAGGCGTCTTGTCTTTGGTTGGCAACGGGCGACAAAAATTCATGGAGCAGATAGCCATGGGCTGCATGAAGCTCGATCGCATCAAAGCCCAGCCGCTCGGCTCTTGCGACGGTTGCCAAAAAGGCCTCCGTCAAGCTTCTGAGTTGGGCGAGCGACAGCTCGTGGGGAACGGTTTCGCCCTCCATGTGGGCGATCGGCGATGGCCCCAAGGTTTGCCATCCACCCTGGTCAAGCCCAACGATTTGCCCGCCCTCCCAAGGTCTTGCGCTTGAGGCCTTCCTGCCAGCATGACCGATCTGAATCGCCATTTTTGCAGCTGAGGTGGCACGGATACTTTGCAGAACCGATGCCATCGCTGCCTCGGTACGATCATCCCACAGACCAACACAACCATGGGTAATGCGACCTTCTGGCGTGGGCGAGGTTGCTTCAACCATCACCAGACCTGCGCCGCTTTGCGCCATTTGTCCAAGGTGCACACGATGCCATTCCTGCATGGCACCTTCAAGCGCCGAGTATTGGCACATCGGCGACACCATCACTCGATTGCTTAGGCTAAGT
>JACCDK011139696.1_pt1 | contig 30892 bp, 30 predicted proteins | sample 7445871 | NCBI WGS metagenome assembly JACCDK01 (sample SAMN15323436, study PRJNA562643) | freshwater metagenome | isolation source: river surface water | place: USA:Blue River Watershed | collected 2017-08-15 | reverse complement strand
GTTCTGCAGGGGATAGGAGAGCTAAAGCCTGGCGAATGATTGCTGCATCTTCAGCTTGTGTAAGAACTTCTGAGTGATCGCCTGATACCTGCCATTTGGCCTCGACCTCAGCCTGGGCATCGTCGATAACGACAAGGTTTGGGCGGCGACCTTCCATGCGGAAATAGTCAATGCAGAGGTTCTCGATGGTGCGGTGTAGATAGGAGAGTGCGTGCTCTTCAGACTCAAGCTCAGGGGCAGCAAGCATGAACTTGATTAGTGAGTCTTGGGTGATTTCTTCGGCCTTGGCTGAATCCTTTAAAACGCGATTGGCATGCGCGAGTAGTTCTGAACGGTGCTCAGTGTAAAAAGCCCCCAGTTCAGCAACTGTCCATACGCTAAGTGCCACTTTATTGATCCTTCATTAACCGGTTTTGCCTTACAGAACCAGCCGTCGCTGCCTCTAACCCCTACTACGAATCCCAGTCTAGATTGTCGCGGGAAGGGGATAAAACGGACATTTCATCCTAAAGTCTAAGAACTTGTTTATCCTATCCGCATGTACATCAATAAAGGTCCTTTTAAAGCTGACCTAAAAACCAAATTTTCAAAGGTTTTCAGAAATAATTTGTTTTTTGGACTTGAATCTCGTTCGGGTGCTGGTTCAGACCTGACTCAAACGCGAGAAATAGCCCGACATCTCCCAGGGCTACTCAAGGATCTCAAGGTTCGGTCTTTGCTTGACCTTCCATGTGGCGACTTCAATTGGATGTCCAATTTAGATTTGCATGCTGTTAATTACATAGGTGCGGATCTCGTACCAGAGCTAATTAATCATCTAAATGAATCATATGGAGACAATGCACGTAAGTTCATAACCTTAAATATAGTTAATGAAGTTCCACCGCAGACTGATGCGGTTTTCTGTCGAGACTTGCTTGTACACTTAAACAATAGCGAAGTGGCTAGTGCAATCTCTAATTTTCGAAAAAGTGGCGCAGAGTATTTATTTACTACTACGTTCCCCTTGAGGGTAAAGAATTTTGATCTACCCCTGATATCAAGAGAAGTGGCTTGGAGACCAATTAATTTGGAACTGCCCCCATTTAATTTCCCTGAACCAATTCATATTCTAAACGAAGCATGCACTGAGGGAGGAGGATCTTTTTCAGATAAATCTATTGGGGTTTGGAAAATTCAAGATTTATGAAAAAGTACTACAGGCCCATAAGTTGTGCCTGATGATCAAAATTTGGCACGGCACTTCTTACCTCATCAAACGTTCCAGATGCAATGATTTTTCCATATTCAAGGTAAATGACTTTTTCTGCATTTCGCACGGTTGACAGTCTATGTGCGACAGTAACAACTGTTACCGAACCTTTGAGACTACTTATTCCCGCAGAAACCGCTAATTCTGTTTGTGCATCTAATGCGCTTGTCGCTTCATCGAGAACTAATAATTTTGGTTTTGTGAACATTGCCCTAGCGATTCCCAGTCTCTGCCGTTGTCCCCCACTTAGCTTGACTCCACGATCGCCAATCAGCGCATCCAACCCAAGGGGTAATTCCAAAACAAAATCAGATAGCTGGGCCACTGCTAGGGAATCTAAACATCTTTCATCAGATGCAACTGAACTTGGATAACCGAGTGCTACATTCTGTCTGATCGTCCCATTAATCAGAATTACTTCCTGCGGAACATATGAAATCGCTCCCGGCCAGTTACGAATGGCTTCCCCTGGAGGCAAATCTGAAATTTCAATTTTTCCACTTTGTGGTCCAAGGACGCCAAGGAGCACATCAATAATTGATGTTTTTCCTGCACCCGAAGGCCCAACTATTGCTAATGATGATCCGGCATCTACATTTAGAGAGACGGAGTTGAGGGCCATTTGTCTGGATCCAGGGTACGTTAGAGAAACTTTTTCCATCTTTACGCTGGGGACGAATCCTCTATGTTCAAAGACAGGCTCATCGCTGACACTCTCAGGTGTCAACACATTCTCTAGAGACTCAATTAATTCAAGGGTGGGCATCGCAGCACCAACGCTATTCTTAATTTGAATTAACGTCTGCTGAAGTCGCATAATCGCGGGAGCAATTCTCGTACCAGCTGCAAGGAAAACGGCAAGTGTCGCGACAGCACTTTTGGCATCTAAAATTGCGAACTGAATCCCCGCGATGGCAATTGCTCCAACAATCATGCTTGATTCAATTACATATTTACTTACATTGGGCATGAATTGGATCTCTGCTAACACGTTTGCCAGATTCAGCCGCAACTTACCAATTTCTCGAGAATAGTATTCTCTTCGATTATGTACCAAAGTTTCTCTATAGGTTTGAATGACTTCGGTTATTTTCTCATTACTCCCAACATTCAACTTGGCATTTAAAATCCCTAGTTTCATCGCTTTGACATTCATGAGCCTGAATAAAGTGAATCCCAATAATCCGAAGAAGAGAAGAGAAGTGCCAGCAATAAGTGGATCGATAACTAAAAGCCCTACAAGCATTATGGTGAGTAGGGCAACGTCTGCAATTAGTGTCGTTACGCCTCCAAGAATGCCCAGAGTAATCGAAGTTACTCCGGTGGTGAGGGCGTAAATGGTTTCATGAGTAGAGCGAGATTGAATTTGCAAAATGGATTGCGTTAAGAGTTTTGATACAATTCTTGCAGAAAGAAATGCGCCTCGGCGACTTAAAAAGAAAAATATTCTCCGGGTGATGACGACTGAGAGTACAGTCCTTAGAATTAAGATCAAACTTGCAAGGATAGCCAGAATCGCCACTTGTTTTTGAAACGATAAATTCTGTAAATTAAGCACTTCAAGCACCGCGAGTACTGCACCCCCAGGCTTAAGCGATTGCACCCCTGTAACCGCAAGCGCACCCACAATTCCCATTACAGCAACGCCAGCCAAGTCCAATAATGCAAGAGTGATCTGTAATAAAACCACAGCTAAGATTTTTGATCGATCAGTCACAGGTAAAGTCTGCAAACTTCTGAAAATGGTAGAGGATTGAAGCTTGGCTGGGATTTTAAGTGTCATGATTTGTTCTTAATCCACTCCAAAAACTATGTTGGCGAATCGTAGAGCTGATAAATGAAATTACCCGCCTCGATGTATCCGATACCAAGTACTCATCCGGAATTTCATCTGGCACTCCAAGGTTCTCTGCAATGGATATGCTTTCCAGTACTCCCGTGGCCTTAAGGCCCGACATAAGAATTGAACCTTTTTCCAGGGCTTCTGGCCGTTCCATAGAATCTCTAATTGTTATCGCATTGAAACCTAAAATTGCGGCTTCTTCCGAAATAGAACCGCTATCCGAAATCACCAATCTAGCGTTCATTTGTAGCGACGAATAGTCAATAAAACCAAAGGGGCTATGGAATTGCAGCAATGAATTCACAACTGTTCCGTTCAGTTGCTCAAGTTTGCTCTGTAGCCGTGGGTGAGTCGAAAGAATAATTGGCAGCCTATATCGCTCTGCGACTGCATCAAGTGAATCAATCAGCATTCTCAGTCTTGATGGTGAGTCAATATTCTCTTGTCTGTGTGCGCTAACCAAAAAATATTCATTTTTTCGCAGAGATAATTTTTCCAAGACTTTTGATTCATTGATGCGCTGTAAATTTCTGTCGAAGACTTCTTTGAGCGGTGACCCGATGATTGTCAAATACCTTGGGTGCAAACCTTCTCGAATAAGATTTTCTCTGGCTAATTTGGTGTAGGCCAGATTAAAATCGGCCAGATGGTCTACAACTTTCCGATTTACTTCCTCCGGAACGTTAGGATCAAACGATCTATTTCCTGCCTCAAGATGGTAAATGGGAATTCCCATCCTCTTTGCAACAATTGCAGATAGGGCACTGTTTGTGTCGCCAAGAATAACAACCGCATCTGGACGATTTTCGGTGAGTTCTGCTTCAATGCCTTCTAGCATGCTGGCCAGAAAACTTCCAAAGGTCTGAACCCTGGTCTGTAGAAACAAATTAGGAGTCCTAATGCCTAATTCATTGAAAAACACGCTTGATAAATGCTGATCAAAATTTTGGCCTGTGTGGACAATGCGCTGATCAAAAACCGAATCCATTTTCTCAATTAGGCAAGATAAACGAATAATCTCGGGACGCGTGCCTAAAATAGTGGTGACTTTTAGTTTCATAACTTTGACTTTTCTTCCACGTACTTCTTGAATTCTGGAAGTTGGCGAAGTAAATCAATAACCTCGTTCACGTTTAGCTGGGACGTATTGTGCGAAGTATAGGCATCCATCGATGACAATTGTTCCTGCCCTTTTTCAAAATAGATTTGATAATCTAGGGATCGTGTGTCCAGGGGAACCCTGAAGTAATCTCCACAATCTATGGCGCGCGCACGTTCTTCTGTGCCTAAGAGAGATTCAAATAACTTTTCACCATGTCTTGTGCCAATTATTTGGATTTCCAAATTTCTCTGGATTTGAAAAATTTCAGCAACCGCTCTGACAAGGGTGTCAACCGTGCAAGCTGGTGCTTTCTTGACAAATAAATCACCGCTGTCTGCGTTCAGAAAAGCGTACTTAACGAGACTCACAGAATCCTGAAGCGACATCATAAAACGAGTCATGGAGCCATCTGTAATCGTAATTGGCTTTCCGCTTCTAATCTGATCGATGAAGAGTGGAATAACCGAACCTCTAGACATCATCACATTTCCATATCGGGTAATTGCAACTTTGGTCACCGTATTCGGATTGTTTCTGGAAATCGATTGCGCAGTTTTTTCCATGAGGGCTTTTGACATACCCATAGCATTTATTGGATAAACTGCTTTATCGGTGCTGAGACAGACTACAGCCTTCACCTCATGCTTAAAAGAGGCTTCAACCACATTTGCGCTTCCCAAAATATTTGTGGCTACTGCTTGCATCGGAAAGAATTCACAAGAAGGGACTTGTTTCAAAGCAGCCGCGTGAAAAACGTAGTCTGATCCTTTAATGGCGTTGTCTACGCTTCCTTGATCTCGGACGTCACCGATGAAAAACCTCACGCGCTCATCATTAATCGCCTTGCGCATGTTGTCTTGTTTATTTTCATCCCTGCTTAATATGCGAACTTCATTTACTGAGTTTTTTAGCAGATCCCTAACCATTGTAGATCCGAATGAGCCAGTTCCGCCAGTGATTGTTACGACCGCATTCTTGAATTCATGACTCACTCAACACCTGCCTCGTTAATAGAAGTTTACGAATATCGCCACTCAGCAAATTCATCGACCATTTCCTCAATGCTTGGTGCCTGACTATATCCCGAGCCCTGCCAAAAAGAAGCGTTCCTGGCCGAATTTACAGTGGCAAGAGTTCTATCTATCGCAACAGGTGCTTCATGTTCTACGACTTTAAGGTCAGATCTACCGAAGGCTGAGGTAATTAATCGAATCAACTCATATTTGGACACTTTATCGCGAGGTACTACATGTGCTGTCCCTAGATTAAACATTTCTTTCTGGATAATTGCATTCACAATTTTGGAAAAATGTAGAGTTGAAATGCCATTCCAGAAATGATTCGTGTAGCCATTTAAAGTCGCACCCGTTGGTTGTGAGATAACCCAACTAAGCAATGAGTTTGTTGATTTCAATTCTTTCCCCACGATAGAACACCTTAGAGTTACTGAGTTAGTACTTCCAAGTTCTCCCTCCACTTTACTTAGTCCGTATACATCAACGGGATCAAAGGAAGAAACCTCCGTGTAGGCGCCCAAGGTGCCAGAAAATACACAGTCCGTACCAATTTGAATTATTGGAGTGTTGGTCTTCATTCCAAACGAGTTAAGGTTCTGAGGAAAACTTGAATTTAATTGAAAAGCCAGCTGAATCTTTTCTGCAGATTTCTCATCAATTAATTGTCGAATCATTCCAATCGCATTTATTACAATATCTACCTGCCTCAAATCCAATTGGTTTTCTATTGGCTTTTCGGCATTAAATGTCAAAGCTTGATTGCGCCCGGTTATTGACATGCCTCGGCGATTGGCTTCGACTACATCGTGCTTTTGAGACCCAAGAAAATGTACGAGGGCTGAACCAAGCATGCCGGTGGAACCTAGGACTAGAATTCTTGACACAAGTACAAGGGTAACACCTGACCTTCAAGGTTTGAGATAGGTAGATTTAGCCCATGCAAGAAAAACCGCTGGTCTCAATAATTACTCCTGTTTACAATTGCGAGTCCTACATTGCCAATACCATTGAATCTGTTTTGAACTCCACAATCAATGTCTCCTACGAATACATTGTGGTTGATGATGGGTCGACAGATGCTACGACTTCAATCGTGATGCAATTTAAAAACCAAATTCAATACTTTTCCAAAAGTAATGGTGGTGAATCCAGCGCCGTCAACTTAGGCATTGAGAAAGCTCAGGGCAGATACATTCTGGTTTTGAATGCCGATGATCCACTTCTAACCGGGCAACTGATAAATAAATTAGTCCCGGTAATGGAGTCGACAGTCTCCCTAGTTGCAATTTACCCAGACTGGCAAGTCATTGATTCGGAAGGAAATTTATTGGAAGAGATCCGACTTCCAGATTTTACTGAAGAAATCTTTATTGGTCTTAACCGCTGCCTCCCGGGTCCGGGAACTATGTTTAGAAGAGATGCTGCAATTAGAATCGGGTGTCGCTCTGAAGAGTGGAAATATGTCGGAGACTATGACTTTTGGTTGAGGTTAAGTCGACTGGGTGAAATCAGACATTTTCCAGAGGTGCTTTCTCAATGGAGATCAAGTTCCGTATCCACTTCTGTTTCCATGAGGGGGTCCGAAATGGCTCGAGAGCGAATTAAGGTTATTGCAGATTTTCTTGCAAGTATGCCAACTGACTTTCACTTGCGCCGCAAAGCACTCGGCCGCGCGCACTATCTCGCTGCGCGTCTAGTCTTTTTTGATAAAAAAGTTTCCGGGCGAAATTTGTTAATTAAAGGTTTTCGAATTCGAGGCGGGTGGATAGAAAAATCTAATTTACTGGTTTTGCTTTACATATTTTTGACACCAGTTAGTGAATGGATAGTTAAATCTTTGAGAATTCCCAACCAAGTGATACGTGTCAGATGAAACCAAGAAGAAAGGTTCTTGTTATTGGAATGCTAGATAGCATTCATGTAGCGCGTTGGCTTGAGCAATTTCAATCCGAGGATATTTGTTTTACTCTTTTTCCTTCTAGAAGATTTCGAAAGATTCACTCAAGAATTATCCAACTAATCAAAGGTAATGGGAACGCTACGTACAATTTGGCTGAGAGAAATTTGAATATGTTAATATACCCATACCTGGATTTTTTCTTGAGTGAGTTATTGAGTAAATCGTTTGAGAGATTCTCGCGTAGCTCAAGGCTCGCAGAATCTTTCTCGGACAATAATTTTGATTACGTTCATGCACTTGAGCTTCAGGGATCTGGGTACTTATTGGGCGAACTTCCTGCCAATATCACTGAAAAATCAGAGTTGATTTTGACTAACTGGGGCAGCGATATTTATTACTACAAGAATCTCGATATGCACAAGGAAACTTTGTCAAGAATCTTGACACTCGCGGATAGATATTCTGCGGAATGTATCCGAGATTACTCATTAGCCAGGGAAATGGGATTTCATGGATTGGAATTGCCATGCATTCCCAACGCCGGCGGATTTGCAAAAGAGTACTTCACACATCCAAGAGAATTGACTTCGTCTCGAAGCCAGGTAATCATCAAAGGCTATGAGGGTTTGTTTGGGCGCGCGTCATTAGTTATTCAGTTGATCCCGGAACTGTCCAAGATATTTCCACATGTTCGATTCCTTATCTATTCGGCAACCCCAGATGCAACCGATCAAGTCAATAAGTTTTCCGATACAGTGAAGTCTAGAGTCAAAGTTTTCACGGTGAAAAACAAGATTTCACACCAAAGAATTATGAATGAGTTTTTCAGTTCCAGAGTTTATGTTGGCTCGTCAATTAGTGATGGTGTTAGCACGTCTTTCTTGGAGGCTTTAATCTCTGGCGCATACCCGATTCAAACAAACTCTTCATGTGCAGATGAGTGGGTTGCTAAAGGATGTTTGGGAACATTAGTCAGTCCGGATTCAAGGGAAATCTTCGACGCTCTAAAAGTAGCTTTGAGCGATGATGAGTTTGTGGATTCTGCTGCAAAAAGAAATTTTCAAATAGCCCAGGCGGAGCTTGATTACGAGGTTATTCGGAAGCAGGCCCTAAATTTTTACGAAAGAACTTCAGATTAATCCCTGTGCTGGGCTTTAAGTTGCCATCTCCTACCGGTATTCGATCCCAAGTCTTCCTTCTAGATAATCTATAGTGTTAATCTTGAGGCTGGGTAAAGTGGGGGGTTATGGATGTTGTCCAAGGTTATTGAAGTTGGATATGGGTCGGTGAAAAAAGTATCCATCGGAGGTGGGGGCAAGTTGGTCCTCATTGGTGGGCCATGTGCAATTGAAGACCGTGATCATGCGTTTATGATGGCAGAAAAAATTGGCCTCATTTGCGATGACCTTGGTGTGGACTGGATTTACAAATCTTGTTACGACAAAGATTGCAGGTCTTCGCCGGATAGTTACCATGGGCTTGGAATTGAGGGCGGACTGAAAGTTTTGTCTGACATAAGAGACACCTTCGGCATCCCTGTTACTTCTGACTTTTCTGATACCGCTTGGGCGCAAGCTACAGGCGAGGTTTGCGATTTAGTGCAAGTACCGGCTTATCTTTGCAGGCAGACTTCTATTTTGTCCGCGGCTGCTAGGACAGGGCGCCCGATCCATCTCAAAAAAGGTCAATTTATGAGTCCGTGGAATATGGCCAATTCGGTAAAGAAAATTGAGGCAGCAGGGGGAAGCGAAGTCATACTCGGGGATCGTGGAACGTTTTTTGGCTATAACATGTTAGTTAATGACTTTCGATGTCTACCAATCATGGGGAAAACTGGTTATCCGGTTTGTTACGATGCAACCCACTCCATTCAAATGCCAACTTCCATGGGAGACATTTCTGGTGGTCAAAGGGAATTTATTCCCTATTTGGTACGTGCGGCAGCCGCCTGTGGCATTGACGCCCTTTTCGCAGAGATTCACAATGACCCAAAAAATGCGAAGTCTGATCCGAATACTGTTTTGAACTTAAAAGATTTGCGCCATGTCTTGGGTCAAGCCAAGGCCATGCATGAAATGCGTCAAGAATTACTCGAGAAATTTGGTCCCGACGATGTCCAATAAAACAGTTGCTGATGTCATGATAAAACTGGGCAATTTCCCAGTAGTGCCAGAAGGCGCGGTCCTAAAAAAGGCTCTTGACCAAATGACTCTCTATAAACTTGGGGTTGCGTGTATTGTCGATAGCAAAGGCTTGTTAGTGGGAATAGTTACTGACGGAGATCTTCGTCGAATTTTATTGGGCAAGCAGAGCCCGCTTCCTGCTCTCCTAGTCACCGACGCCCTCGAATTTTCCAGTCCTCAGCCAAAAACGGTGACTGCGAGTGATTCAATAGCACATTGCATCGATGTAATGAGGGTCTCTCGGATTTCAGACATTCCTGTAGTCGGACCAAAACAAGAGCTCTTGGGCATTGTGCATTTTCACAGCATTATCTAGATTGAATTGATAGAAATAGGTGGGAAATTGTCAGCAAGCAAACTAAAAGAAAAACTGCGTAGCCGAGAACGAGTTTTTGGTTCCTGGCTGTCTTTCGGGCATCCATCGATTGCTGAGATCTTCGCCTCGAAAGGCTTTGATTTCCTTGCTATCGATATGGAGCATACGACCATTTCTTTGGAGCAAGCTCAACGGATTATCGCTGCTTCACAAAGTTTCGGGGTCCCTTGCCTGCCAAGACCGGTATCACATTCAAATGATTGGATAAAGCCGCTATTGGATTCGGGTGCGGATGGCATTATTGCTCCACTAGTAAACGACTTCAATGCATCAAAATCTTTGCAATCTTTAATTAAATACCCCCCTCTCGGAACAAGAAGTTTTGGCGTTAATCGCGCTCACGGATATGGTTCAGATTTCCAGAATTACATCTCTGAGTGGAATAGTGACTCAATCTATATTGCTCAAATTGAGACTGTAGAAGGAGTAAAAAACATTGATTCCATTTTGGGGACAGATGATCTTGACGGTGTGATGATTGGACCTTACGACATGTCAGGTTCTCTTGGCGTACCAGGACAAACCCAACATCCACTAGTTCTAGAGGCAGAAAGAAAAATAATTGAAGCTTGTAAGTCTTCAAATAAGTCGTGTGGCACACAGCTTGCGGAATTCACTGAAGAAAATATCCTGCGAGCATTTTCCAAAGGTTACACTTTTATTATTGCTTCATCCGACTTATTTATTCTTGATGCATGGGGCGAAAGTTCAAGAAATTTAATTTCGGGTGTTCTATGACTTTTTATTCCGAGCTTTTTTCTCTTAAATCTAAGAATGTGGTAATCATTGGTGCCGGCGGGCATCTTTGCTCAGAGATAGCAAAGGGATTTCACATGGCGGGGGCAAATCTTGTGATTGTAGATATCCGTGCCCAAAAAGCCGCAGCCGTTGCGCAAGAACTCACCTTCTCAAAGAATTCAATGGTTTTGCACTATGAGGCGGATGCCTCTGACAGAGATTCACTGAGTGGCCTTCTTGAATTCACAATCGAACAATTGGGACATGTTGATGTGCTTATCAATGGAGCTGGGATAAATAGTTCCAAACCGTTTCTTGAAATTGATATCCAGGAATGGAATGACGTTTTCGATTCTCAAATACTGGCCACTATGCTCGGGTGTCAAGTTTTTGGAAGGCACATGATCAAAAATCAAGCCGGCTCAATAATTAATTTTTCATCTGCTTCTGCAGATCCTGGCTTGTCGCGTGCGTTTGCTTACTCCGCTAGCAAAGCCGGAATACGAAATTTGACGCAAAACTTAGGTCGCGAATGGGCCATCCATGGTGTGCGTGTGAATGCCCTACGCCCTGGTTTTTTCCCTACTGAATGGAATAGAAAAAACTTCATCGATGCCGACCGAGAGCGAGCTATTCTGAACCACACTCCTATGGGGCGATTCGGGGAACCCGAGGAACTTGTAGGTGCTGCAATATTCCTCGCCTCGAGCGCTTCGAATTTTGTGACAGGTAGTGAATTGATAGTTGATGGTGGTTTTTCTGCCATGACAATCTAAGGGTAAATTATGAAAACCATGGTTATCACTGGCGGATCCAAAGGATTGGGAGCGGCAATATCTGAGAAGTTCCTACAAATGGGATGGAGAGTCTTTTCGGGTTCTCGGACTTGTGGAAATCATGATTTGACTTTGTATTCAGAATTCTACTATCACCCCACCGACGTAAGAAACAGAGAATCTGTTCGTGAATTTCTGAAATTCAGTTCTCAGGGGCAGCGCAAAATTGATTGTTTTGTTAACAATTCAGGATTTTCCGAGTGGAAGGCACTCGAAGATATTGAAGAAGAATTTTTGAGAAACATGCTAGAGACAAATTTGATGGGTTACTTCTGGGGTGCGCAAGCGGCGGCAGAACACCTTGCTCCTAGTGGCTCTATCATCAATATATCTAGCTTGGCAGCGAGACGCGGTACTCCAAATAATAGCGCTTATGTCGCTAGTAAATTTGGCGTTGCAGGTTTGACACAAAGTTTGGCAAAAGAATTAGGACCTAAGGAAATTCGAGTAAATGCGGTATGCCCTGTCCTTGTTAAAACATCTGGCTTGATGGAAGCGTTGGCGCAAACAAACTCACCCGCATCAGACTCACCTGAAGATTTCATGAGAGAATTTGCAGAGAAACAGACTGCATTGGGTTTCTTGCCTCTAGCATCCGATGTCGCAAATCTATGTTTCTTCCTGGCTGGTTCAGATGCCCGGGCTATCACGGGGCAATCAATAAGCGTAGACGCCGGGGTTTTCCCAAATTGAAATTAGCTCAGAAAACAACGGTCGGAATTGTAATTCCTGCTCGACTAGATTCCACTCGGTTAGATAAAAAACTATTAATTGAAGTAAATGGAATACCGATGATTGAACATGTGAGGAGGCGCGCGCTCTTAAACAACTTCCGGGTTCCTGTTGTAGTCGCATCGGGCGATCGAGAAATTCTAGATTTGATCCAGTCCTACGGTGGAAATGTACTTAGGACTTTTGACAATCATGAGAACGGTTTGAGCCGCGTGGGTGAAGCTGATAAAACTCTAAATTGGAATCGCTATATAGTTTTACAGGGTGATGAGATTTTGGTCGATCCAAGCGATTTGGACGAGATAATCAGATTGAACATTAATGACTTGGATGATTCTGCATTTAATATGGTAACAAGTTTAAAAGCCGAAGATCAATTAGCAAATGCGAGTGTGGTTAAGTGTGTACTAAATCAACTTGACTTCATTCAGTTTGTATTCCGTAAAACCCCACTCACTGCAAGTATTTCCCATCAACTGGTGAATGTTTTCAAGATTTGCGGGCTTTTCAGTGTAGAAAGTAAATATTTGAAGAAGTTAATCTCAATGGATAACACTCCAATCTCTCTTAATGAGTCGATTGAACAGCTAAAAATGCTGGAACTTGGTTTTCCGTTGAAAGCTTTCGTCTCCAAATCAGATGTCCCTTCAGTTAATTTACATGAGGATCTGGAAGAAGTAATTAGAATTCTAGAGACCGATAAATATCAGCAGAAGCTCTTAAGCACAATTTTGAAATAAGAATGAATAATCAAATGTACATTCCTGAAATAGCCAATAGCATTGTAAACCCACTACTGGCCGCAAATGAATATATTTTTCTGAGTAAGAAAACTCCTGAAAATTTAGAGCGGCTTAATCGCTTGAGCGGTGACTGCCAAAATCACAAAAAATTCAAAACAATGAGAGTCCTGTGTAGAAATTTCATTAGAAATTTACTTTTCATTCGAAGAAACGCAATTGGATTTCAATCGAGACAAAGACCTCTCCACCAAGCCAAGTGTCTAGCCTTATCACATTATTTCGCGAGTTCCGGCAAGCATGAATTAGATCCATTTTACGGATTGATATTGAAAGACCTTCATCAAATAGGGCAGTTACAGATGCTGTACTTAGATCATGTGGATGGGGGCGTTTGTGGAACCCTCATTGATAACCACGATTACGTGCCTCCTGTCTCGACATTTTCTCCAATCCGCATAAAATTCATACCCGCTTTTAGGGTCCTTCTTCTCAATCTGAAATTTGCAATATCAATCTTTTTATTGAGCTTAGTAGAGTCAAATCCATTTAAAAGCTTGGAGTTGCAGTCGGTGGCGTTAGAGCAAACAGATGTTCGAACGTTAAGAAGCCTCCTAATTGCGGACACGGTGATAGATTCGGTATTGGAAACAGGTGCCCAACATATTTGGCTCACATTAGAAGGACACCCATACGAGAGATACTTGATCAGCCGGTTAAGAACCGAGCTTCCAAATATTGAAATTAACGGATACCAGCATGCTCCGCTGGTGTTGGCTCAAGTTGGATTTTTTGAGATTCTCAAGGCTTTCGGCGAGGACATCAACATTTACACCTCTGGGACAGTTACACAAGAATACCTTCGGCATGAGTTTCCAGAAATTGCAAACAGAATTCAATGTTTAGGTTCATCGAAGTTTTCAGGAATTTCAGAAGTTTCAGTAAGTTCAAGTGCAAGCAGCGAAAGCCAACGTATTTTGTTCTTGCCTGAAGGGACCATTCATGCGCTGAGTCAGATGTATCAGTTGGCCAGCGACTTACTTAAAGCAATTCCAGAACTTCAAATTTCAATTCGCCCTCACCCAAGGACACCCAGAGTTGAACTCTCTGAGTTGATGAGGCATGCGGAAGCGACTGGAATACTTTTTTCTACAGCGGAATTAAAGCAGGACGCCACCTGGGCAAGGTATATAGTTTATCGAAGTTCATCCGCCGCAATCGAAGCTCTCTCATTTCATGCATTGCCAATATGTTTGTCGGACAATCAATTTGCAAGCCTGGATCCTCTGGTGGTTTCAAACCTTAAATATCCAGTTGCTCGAGATTCTCTAGATTTGATTGAAGTCGTCAGCAATCTGATTGTTGATGGTGAGGAAATGTACTTTTCGCCTTCATCAGATTTTCTCAACTTCCCAGGGAAGTATTTCAGTCCACCGATAGCTCTGATTCAATAATCTCGATTATTTTCGTTTCAGGATTATTTAGGAACAAGAGAAGTGAGACTTTAGACCAAATTGACATTACAGTAGAAATTCGAGCGGTCAACTTTTCGTGAGATTGATTATTCGCAATGAAGATAAGAGACGTTCCAAATACAGACCAAAGGCATTTTGGTAAGGACAATTCATTGTGTACAACAAAATAGATTTTCCAATAAATGACTGCACGAATGATTCCAGAGGAAAATTTAGTGGGGGAAACTTCATGGCCATATTCGGCCTGGATTTCAGGTACGTATAGTAGCTTTCCTGACTTTGCAATTTCGAAGGAAAAAATCGCATCCTCGTAGGCAGCATATCTCGACTTAGAACCTGGTGATCCATAGCAGCTTACTGTGTCTCTGCGCCAGATTGATGCACCATTCAACCAGTTAGTTTCGATAGTGAATGAACTCTGAATGTATTTAACGCACTCGCCGTTCCGTTTCACCTCTCCCGGAATTCCGTTTTGTAACCCAAAAATCCGACCTGCTAGATATTGTTTGCTTGGCTCAGCATCCTTGAGATTTGAGTGTATATTCATCCCAACTCCCTTAACTCCAATTGGGATTTGGGTCAGTTTCTCTACCAATTTCGTGAAAAAGTCTTCCTTGAATTTAAGATCATCATCAGAGAAGATAACCCAATCTAAATCATCAGATAAGTAGCCAATACCCTGAATCTTCTGCCAAATTTGTCCAGGGCCACAAACCACGTGAACAATGTGTAATCTATTGGAATGCCTAGAGATGACGTGTGAGATATCAGAACCCGAGGAACTCACCACAACCTGGGAGACAATAGCTTCATCCAGAGTCGTCAGAAGCTCATCCAGGCTCTCGGGGCGATTACGCGTTGGAATTAGCATACCGATTTTCATTTCTTGCCCTCTCCGGACTATTCAGATTTCTAAATCGATGATAGCTCAACAAAATAGTGGCGATGTATAAACAATGAGCCTAGTTCTTTACGCTTTCAATATTACTCAGTATCCAACTAATTACCTCGGATGAATTCCTGAAAATCGGGATTCCGTATTGGACAGGAGCGTGTCCTAATTCGCTCGAACCCGCATAAAGGTAGCAAACAGGAATCCCAAAATGTCTTGCGATAATCGCAGGACTAGTAGCGAGGGCACAAATCACAAATTCAGATTTTCTAATCAAACTTGCAGGGGATTCATGCCATTCCACTAGACTACATTTTTCATTTGAAATTAGTTTCTCAAATTCCTGAAAGTACAGATTGCTGTGTGACTCTATTCTTCTTCTCTTTTGCTTGAATAGGAAATTGAAATCAATTCCTTCCAAGTCTAATCGTATGCCAATTTTCTGAATCACACCAAGAAAGCTCAAGCTTGATTCGAGATTGCTATGAAGAATCCATTCATTTTCACTAGATGGTGCATCATCGAAAATTGATATCTGCAAACTGGAGAAATTTTTTGATGTGCTTATTCGGTTTTCGCGATTGATCGAATCAATCTCTCGGTAAATGAGAGGGCCTTTAGAAATAAAATTCTTCTTGGCTGAGCGAGAATTGAAGTAGTCTGCATATTCTTTAGTCCAGACCCAGTGCTCATCAACCATCACTGTTTCAAATTTTGGCACCAATTCCGGATTCTCTGCTTGGCTCTTCTCATAGTAGAGTGAATTCTCAGAATAGTGGATCATGATTGTTCTTGCAAATCTTTGGCTATCCACTTGAAAAAAAATCAAGGGCTCATCCAGCCAACTTCCTTGAGAATCAATGACCGATATTTCTAAATTTCGTTCTGATAAATATTTAATGAGGCCTACCTCAATGAAGAAATGAATCATCGAAAATGGTATTTCTTCCAATAATGCCAACCTGGCCATCCTAAAGTAATTCTTGGTTATGAAAAAAATGAATCTATATCTATGCGATACTCCAAGAGCGACTTCGATCAATATTTTTGATACATCTGTTGTCAAGTACAAATTTTCTTGAAATCTATCTTCTAGATCAGTAATTCTATTTTCTAATACAATAATTGACCTCTCTTGAATTAAATTGAGCTTGGGGCTTGATAAGAATTCTCTGTACTCTTCGAGGCTGATGGCTGGCGGCAAATGTTGTCTCGAAACATTTTTGATAATCACTATAGTTCTCGGATAATCAACCATTTTTGGCCTTGTGCGAATTGAATCCCTAATGAATTTAATGGGTGGAATCCAAATAAATATGGCTTTCCGGATGACTTCTTTTGAACTCATTCCAAGAATCTGTAGGCGTGACCGTTTAACATTCTGAGATGTGCTTGCCTTTTGTTTGGCATACAGGTTCTTCAGATTACTCGACTCTTTGACTCGCTGACTTAAGCTATCAAAATCAAGTCCTAATACCTCGCTCATGGTTTGTTGGGGTGTTCTTTTGTTTCTATTAAACACTCTGACTCCCCATTTATCGATTTCCAAGCGATACACTATTTTCACTGGAGCTCGATTATATAGGGGTATGAGATGGACGAGAATTTTGAGCTAGACCAAACGGTACCTGAAGGTTCGTGGATTTTTGACGATGGCGTCACCAAAGTGTTCGACAACATGCTAGCTCGTTCGATTCCAGGATTTGAAGATATGCGTTCGCTAACGACGCAGCTTGCTTGCAAGTATGCGTTGGAAAACTCCTTTATTGTAGATTTGGGTTGCTCGAGGGGCGGCTCTCTTGCTCCGATTATCGAATCTCTTGGATCAAGAAATCAGTACCTAGGAATTGAAATCTCTGACTCTATGCGAGTTGCTGCACAGGATCGCTTTAAGAATTTTAGTGACCTCAATATCCAGATTATAGATATGGATTTGCGAATATCTTTCCCTAAAGTCGATGCATCAATTATTCTGTCTGTGTTAACGATCCAATTCATCCCAATTGAGTATCGCCAACAGATATTGGCTTCAGCATATGAAAATCTCCGTCCTGGTGGAGCAATTGTCCTAGTTGAAAAAATTCTTGGATCAAATGCGCACCTTAATTCGACGTTTGTTGATCTTTATTACGGGATGAAAGGCCGCAATGGCTATACAGAGGAGCAAATAAATACAAAGCGTAAATCTCTGGAAGGTGTCCTGGTCCCTGTAACGGCAGCGTGGAATGAGCAATTATTGAAAGATGCCGGATTTGTGCATGTAGAGTGCTTTTGGAGAAACCTAAACTTTGCCGGCTGGATAGGTGTCAAAGGACAATGATTGATTCCGAGGATTTTTTCGATGCTCGAAAGAAAGAATTTGCCGCTGCCTTCCCGGATTATTTGTCAGAGACGTCTCAAATACTTGATGCTAAACATTCCCATGTAATTGGGCTTCTTTCCCAAAAGGGAAACTGGTTAGTCGGCCTTAAGAGTAAGGAGTTACGTAGCTGGGCAGGCCAGAATGATTTGGGTGCCCCGATAAATGCACGGTATGTTCGGTCGCTTGACTTTGATTTCGGAAGAAAATGGTTGAAGTTCTGTTTTGAGTCGATTTTTCGCAGAAAAATCAGTAACGAAATTCGAGATTCGATACTAGATGATATTGAAATCATTAAACTCATCGGCGGTGAGGAATTCTTGTTGAAGAATCCCGTAAATGATACGCCAGGTAACCCTATTCACTGGACGACAAGTAAGTTTTCTGTCAACACTCGTTGGCTTCGGTATATTTATTTGGCAACAAGAATGAGGAACGAAGACCTCTTTGCAAATGGAGGTACGTGGGTTGACATTGGTTCATACTATGGAGGCCTTCAATCAGTTGTGGCCAAATCAACCACTCGGGGAAGAATCGTCCTGGTCGATTTTCATCACCAACTTTTCAGAAGTTTTGCATACTTGAAGGAAATTTTCCCGAATGCTACCCATGATTTAGGCGGTAATCAGCTTTCTAATCAGATCAGCTCGGGATTGTCATTTCACTATATTCATGTTGCTAGTTTTTCTAAACTCAGTAACCTTGAAATCGATTTACTTACCAATTTCTTCAGCTTTGGGGAAATGAAGAGAGATACTTTCCAGAATTATTGCAGATCCCAACCTTATAAGAACGCGAAAAGTATTTATCTCGTAAATCGCTTTGTAAGCGCACCATTTTTCGATCCCACATATGACAGTGATTTGAACATACTTGATTACCTAAACCCCGCAAGAAAAATCACTTATTTTGATATTTTTCCAATTCATTATTTTTCTTCATTACCAAGGTTTATCCTTGGACGGAACAGGCGAAGAAATATAAGCTCGCCATACTTCGAAATGATACTGAATCCTAACGATTGTCCGGAAGTTTAAGTCATGTCAGGAACTTTCTTTGAAGGCAACCGAATTCTTATCGTCGGCGCAAGTGGGTTGTTGGGTTCAAGAGTTTTTAACAGGTTCAAAGCAAATAATGAGGTGGTTGGGACATCGCATGCCTCTGGTTTAAATCCCAACCATCAATACATCGACGCATCAGAATATCCCGAAGTCAAGAAATTGGTTTTAGACTTTAAACCTAATTTGATTATTAATTGTGCCGGATTGACCGATGTTGATACCTGTGAATCGCGGCCCGAATACAGTTGGCTGCTCAACGTTAAACTTCCAGCAAATTTAGCAAGAATCGCAAATCTAACGGGTTCCAAATATATTCAAATCAGCACGGATCATTTTGAGAGTTCAGGTCTTACGAGCGAATCAGATGAGGTTCTACCCGTCAATGTTTATGGATTTCATAAGCTTTTGGCTGAAACTGTTATCGATGATATATGCCCTAATTCAATTATAATTCGAACAAATTTTTTTGGATTGTCGAGTGGTCCGAAAGATTCGTTCTTTAATTGGATTCTCAAATCCTTGGAAAGTGAAACCAGAATCAGGGGTTTCAAAGATATAGTTTTTACGCCGGTCGGAATAGAAGTTTTGGTTGATTCAATTGAATTCCTATTGGGTATCGACTATGAAGGTAAGATTAATGTCTCCGCGAGTGAGCCACTTTCTAAATTTGATTTTATAACTGAAGTTGCGAGGCTTTGTAATTATGATAAACCCTCGATAACCGAGGATTTAGTTACTAATGCGGTTCACTTGGTTTCGAGGCCAAAAAATATGTCTCTTTCAAATTCCAAACTGAAAGAGCTCGGTATGTACATACCGAGAATAGATCAGATGATTTCAAAGCAGCTGGAGGATGATTAGATGATTCCTTACGGAAAACATAGTGTCAATAACTTAGATGTACTGCGCGTGGCACATCAATTGAGATTTCGTTCCCTGACTCAGGGTGCAAAAATTGAAGAATTCGAAGTCAACTTCGCAAAGAAAGTTCACGCTAAATACGCGGTTGCGGTCTCGAGTGCTACAGCTGGCCTTCATATTTCCCTACTGGCATTGAATCTTCCAGAACGATCTAAGGTTGCTACCAGCCCTATATCCTTTGTAGCGTCTGCTAATTCAGCCATATACGCAGGTCTTGAACCTACTTTCGTGGATGTCGAGGCAGATTCATTCAACATGGATCCGGCGCAACTCAAGCGATTGTTGGATTCTGGTTCGAATGTATCTGCCACGATTCCAGTCCATTATTCAGGTGTTGCTTGTGACATGGAGGCTATTTATAATTTATGCAAAGAACGAGGAGTTAAAGTAGTAGAAGATGCCGCGCATGCTCTGGGCGCGAGGTACCCGACGGGTGAGCCTGTTGGGTGTGGAAAGTACTCAGACATCGCTGTTTTCTCAATGCACCCCGTAAAGTCCATGACAACCGGTGAAGGCGGGATGATCACGACGAACGACTATGAAATTTATAGAAGACTTCTTCGATTAAGGAGTCACGGTATCAACAAATTGGATGATGTGATCACGAATGAATTCTTAAGCAAAACGAATGCTATTCCTAACGTTTGGTACTACGAAATGCAAACTTTGGGATACCACTACCGATTAACCGAAATTCAGGCCGCACTTGGCGATTCTCAACTGAAGAGATTGCATAAGTTTATGGAAAAGAGACGAAAAAGGGCAGAATACTATCTGGAGCTTCTCTTTCCGAATAACAATTTTACTATTCCAAAAGGGTTTAATCTACAAGACAGTAGCCATCATCTCTTCACAATAATTATTGATTTCAAAAAATGTAAGAAGAGTAAGAATCAGATAATGTTCGAACTTAAACAGGCGCGAATAGTAACTCAGGTTCATTACATGCCCATTCCTCTTCATCCGTTTTATTCTCAGAAGGGATACTCAACCCATAACTTAGTCAACGCTTTAAACTTCTACCATTCCGTGCTAACAATTCCTTTGTTCCCAGATTTAAGTAGAAGAAAGCAGCGCTACATTTCCAAAAAGTTGAAGGAAGTAATCAAGTAAATTAGCGAACGTTAAAAAGTGGCTGCATGGGTTTTGCTCTCAGATTTGCCAACAGCGTTCCCTGAGTAAGGTTTCTCTGTAGATCAGGAAGCACTGCTTCATAAGTTGAAACTATCTTTTTTAAGTGTTTCTTTTTCATTGCAGTATTTACATTATGAGAATTTAACAAAAGAATCCCTCTCCGAAACATTTCTTGCAGAAAATAAGTCTTTATCTCGGGAACGCTATTTTGCTTGTTTTCCTTCCAGTTCAAAAAGGTCCATGAAGGATGGCCGCTCAGGTTCAGATAATTCGTTAGCTGGCAATCTTGAATAAGTTTTTCAATATTTTGATTTAAATACAAACCTTTTTCATGAAGCTGCTCGCACACTGGGTATTTTAAGTGTTTGCTTAGCACCTCTTTTGCGGCGGCAAGAGACAATAGCTCTCCACCAAATGTTCCAGAAAAGAAGATATGTTCCATTTCTTGCATAATTTCTTTCTTTCCAACTACAGCTGATAGTGGAAAACCGTTTGCAATCCCTTTCCCGAATGTAGAAAGGTCAGGAATGACGTCGAATAACTCTTGCGCACCACCAGGAGCGAATCTAAATCCTGTGATAGTTTCGTCAAAAATTAACACAATTCCAAGCTGTCGGGTTAATTTTCGCACTTCTTCCAGAAAACCTCGATTCGGGAATTGGCTATTCATTGGTTCCATCACAACACAGGCAATATCTGGGTCGTGAAGGACAATATTGCGAAATGATTCAATATCGTTATAGGGGAATTTTAAGGTTAGATTTGAGACAGCTTCAGGAACTCCTTTATTTCTAGAGGTGCTTCCGATGTACCAGTCCTGCCAACCGTGATATCCACAGACGATTATCTTATTTTTGCCCGTGTAAGCGCGAGCTAGTCTGACCGCGGCCGAAGTAGCGTCAGTTCCATTCTTACCAAATCTAACCAATTCTGCCGAAGGTACTAACTCCTGAATTAATTCCGCTACTTCAGCCTCCAATTTTCCTGGCAAAGAAAAGGTTACCCCGGAATTCAGTTGTTTACGAACGGCGGCATTTACGCCCCTATTTTTATACCCTAAAGTGACCGAAGCTAAAGACGATACAAGATCTAAATATCGATGCCCATCGATATCCCAGACATAAGGGCCATCTGAATTAGAAATATAGAGTGGTGAAATTCCCACCGGATATTGAGTGCGCGACTTGCTAAAAGTCTGTGATCCCAAGGGAATGGACTTTTCGGCCCGAGTAAGCCACTTTTCAGATTCTTGATATCTACTCATCAAATAGACTCCAGTTGGTTCTCATGGAACTTCCATAACTGCCAGGCTTGCTTGTCATAAACTTATCGCACTCAAGACTTCAGCGTATGTAAATTCTGTCTCCCTACCTTTGAATCTACCGTAAATTTTTCTCACGAATTCCAAATCTTCGGGGTAATCCACTGTCCAACGCAAATCACTAAAGTCTTGAGCCTGCTCAAAAGAACCTATAGCAAACGGCAAACGGCGATTCACAATTCCTGTTGTGACATGCTCCTTCTCTTGATCAGATAAGTTAACCTTCGAAAACTCTCTGAAGGCTTGGGTGTTGACTATTTCGACATCTAGCCCATCTGGGAAAGTTCGATTGATTGTATTTGAATAGTAGTCATACTTTTCAGATTGAAAGGTAGAAACCATTTGGTTTATGAGGCTAGGCATAACGAGAGGACAATCTGCAGTAAGTCTTAAGAAAAAATTCGGTTCGAATTTTTCGACAACACTCAAATACCGAGAGTGCACGTCATTTAGCGAACCTCTCAGAATAGGTATTCCCAAATCTTCGATATAACTTGCTAGAACGTCATCGGATTCGTGCACTGAAGTCACCACAATAAGAGCATCGATGTCCGCTCTCAAGATTCTTTCAATTTGCCACTTGATCATCGGTTGATCATTGATTTCGGCTAGGATTTTACCTGGGAGGCGCGTTGATGACATTCGAGCTTGCAAAATGGCTAAGCTATCCATCAACCTACCGCCAGTATCTCGGGTCAATTATTGATTCGGGTAGGGTTTGTAAAATTTTAGGCTCAATCTTAGTTTCACGATAATTTAGAATTTCGGCTAGTTGCTTTGTTGATGCCACTGCAACCACATTGCCCGCACTCCATGGAATTGATTTTGCGTATGACATGCACATGTCGATTACACTCACATTATGCTGTGTTGCGTAATTATGTAGATTAATGAGCGCCGATCCGTCAAAGTCCAACGGCAACCGTTCAGCTTTTGGATTAATCAGTAAAAGTCCCTGTAGGAAGATTGACCGTACATGGAACTCATTACCTTGTTGTGCTAAGACTGTCATTTCACTTGAATCAATCAATCTCTGGTCCAAGATATTTTCTGGAACTTGAAAAAGTTTAAATTCTTCGCAGGTCTCTTTTGCCGCAAGAACATCTTTAATCTCATAACATGACACTCCGACTTTTGCAACCAGCTCGGTTTCATAGATAGCATCAATTATGCCTCGAATGTCATTTCGTTGGACCGCTTCTGGGTTGTGAATGAGTAGTCCGTACAGTTTCTTCTGCTTAGTTTTTACCAAGGAATCTTCAATTTGAGCCTTAATTGAATCGAAGTTAGAATCCGCACCCAAAAGCAATTTTGTTGTGACGTTAATGTGGCCATCCGGTGGACTAGCTTTTCCAATAATTGTTTCAGCACTTCCGTATGCCTTCGCTGTATCTATACCCAAAACTCCACAATCTATTGCCTTTCTTATAATCTCAATCGATTCAATTTCAGAAAGAGAATTTTCATTATTTATTCCGTACCGCATTCCTAAATTTGCGGTGCCCAAGATCAATTTTGTGTTCTGATCGGCTAAATTTGTGTTCATTCTTTTTGGGCAAAATCACGCTGCATAGGAGTTCCTCGCGAATAATTTTCCAGAAAGCGCTTCCCCAATAACTCATCAAGAAACTTTGGGGATACTCCGGTGCCTGGTCTGATTGCTCTTACATTTTCATTGGTGATGGTCTCGCCTTTAGATACGTTTCTTACAATATGAAGTGACCGGCGCAAACGTCGAGATTCAGCTTCCGCAGCTTGAATTTCCCAGTTTCCATCACCCAAACTTTGGATCGCGTTCTTTCCTTCTTGAACTAATTCTTTAAATTCTTGAGGCTCTAATGAAAATGAAGCATCCGCGCCACCGTCATCTCGATTCAGTGTGAGATGTTTTTCAACCGCAGTCGCACCCAGAGTTATGGCAACAATTGGGACACTTAGACTTAAGGTGTGATCTGAAACTCCGACAGATAAACCGAATCTCTCTTGCAGATATACAATTCTGCTCAAGTTTGCATCTTTAGGTTGAGCTGGGTAGTCGCTCGTACAAACAAGCAATGTTAGGTTCTGGTTGCCCGTGGATAAGAATACCTTCACCAAATCTTCAATCTCTTCAAGTTCTGTAGCTCCGGTTGAGATTAATGTCGGTTTTCCTGTTTCGCCTACCATTCTTATCAATTGGTGATCTGAAGTTTCCAGAGAAGCGACTTTATACATTGGAGCATCAAGGGATTCCAAAAATTTTACGGCTGTTGGGTCAAAAGGTGAACTAAATGGAATGACACCATTGGATCTACAGTGCTGGAATAGTTCTTTATGCCACTCCCAGGGGGTCATTGCCTCTTGATAAAGAGAATAAAGAGTCCTTCCACCCCAAAGTGAATGTGTACCCGACACCGAGTACTCGGGAATGTTTAAGGTCATCGTATCTGGTGTGTAGGTTTGCATTTTTACCGCATCCGCGCCCGCCTCTGTGGCTGCATCAATCAACTGATGTGCTCGCTCCAGAGAGCCAAGATGGTTTGCTGAAATTTCTGCAATGAACATCACAGATTGACTATTTGATGACATAACTGAATTATAGTTCCAATGAGCACCAGAAAAATAGTTCAAGACCATGAACTTACCTGGCGTTTTGCTGCCACTAGTGATGCCTTAACGGTGTTTAACTGGCGAAATGACCCGGAAGTCATCCGATATACACGAAGTGCGCGCCCTCTCGAATGGAAAAGTCACGTCGAGTGGATGGTTTTGCACACTGCTGATGACTACAGCTCCGGGCTATTCTTAATTTTTGAAGTACAGGAAATTCCAGTTGCGACAACTCGATTTGAAAAGATTAAGGAATCAGAAGGAGAGATTAGTATTCTTGTAGATCCGCGTTTTCAAGGAAAGGGTCTAGGTGCGCGAGTGATTCAAATTACAACTGAACAAATTGAATCAAGATTCGGAGGACTGGAATTGGTTGCCTACATCGACAAACGAAACTTTCCATCAGTCAAGTTTTTTCAGAAAGCGGGGTTCCTGCTTCAGAGTAGTCCTCTGCCTGAATTGCTTTACTTTGAGTATCGAAAATTAGTTTAAAGATGCCGCGACAGCCAATTCTATTTTGTGCTGATGCTGACCTGAATATTGGAGCAGGTCATGTAATGCGCCTCTTGCCCTTGATTGAAGAGTCACTGATTCGAGGTTACCAATGCTATTTTTGGGGAAATACATCAGAGGTTCCGTGGTTGGAAAAATCTCTAGCGAACTTAAGTTTATTGTGGATTAACAAGGATTCTTTATCCGAGCATCTGGATCCAAATAAAACTATTTTGGTAGTTGACTCTTATTCGTCTTCAAGACGTCAAGAATTTCTCGGCGTAGAAAAGTGGAAAGCAGTAGTTGGCGTCATGGATTTAGATAGTTCTGATTTTTCTGCTGATATCAAAATTGTCCCAAGTCTTCAGGAGTATGTGCAGAGCCCTAAAGACTCTAATGTGCTAACGGGCCCCAAATACGCTTTGATTAGAAAATCAATAGTTAAATCAAATCATAGGTATAACTCGACTGAGCCTTTACACGTTCTCGTCGTTGGAGGTGGTGTGGATAAATATGGCCTCTGTGATGCCATGATTGCGAGCTTCGAAGAATTGGATATTGCAATTAAAGTGTCACTCTTTTCAAATATTGCGGATTTTTCATCTTCCAGAAATGAATATAGATTCATTTCGCCTGGTTCAAGTCTTGATGAGATTGTGGACTCGGTTGATGTCGCTATTTGCACGGCTAGTGGATCAGCGGTGGAATTTATCGCGCGAGAGATTCCGCTTGGCATAGTTTGCACGGCAGCAAACCAGGAACGGCTATATATGGAAATGTCTAATTTAGGGTTGGCTAGACCTCTCGGATTCTTTTCAATTGAGTCAGGATGGGAAATAAATAAGCCATATGTGGAGGATCTGATTTCTCGACTTGATACTCGGTCAGAATTACAAAGACGGCAAAAAAAATACATAGACCTGAAGGGGCCAAATCGCATTCTTGATGTGATTGAATCGCTTCACGATTAGTTGGATTTTTTCGAATGGATTGAATTTGATCAACTTATCTATATTAATTCTTTAGTGAATTGCTGTTTTCTGGTCATATCTAACTATTTCGGTCGATGAGGGATTATACTTTAATTGTCTACGAATCAATTTGGGATAGAGGAAACGTGAAAGTAGTCATGGTTGGCGGCTGTGGTCATGTTGGGCTTCCACTCTCGGTTGCATTTGCGAATTCAGGTCATGCTGTAACCGCATTGGATATCTCAGAAAGTGCGGTAGTGAAAGTAAACTCGGGAATTCCTCCATTTTGGGAACCGGATTTAGAGGTTGAACTTTCTCGTGCGCTTTCGAGTGGATTTCACGCATCAACAGATCCAGCAACGGTTAGCTCGGCTGAATACGTCATCGTTATTGTCGGTACTCCTCTAGATGTGCACTTAAATCCAGATCCGAATGTAGTAGTAGATGCTGTTCGGGCAATTCTTGACCGACTAAATGACGGGCAAATTCTAATTTTGAGAAGCACCGTCTTCCCTGGCGTTACAGAACAAGTAGAGCGGATGCTGCGTGAGAACGGTAAATCTTTACCTGTTGTATTCTGTCCGGAGAGAATTGCTGAGGGCCATGCAATCCAGGAATTACATACTTTACCTCAAATAATTGGTGCAAGATGTGATGAGGACTTTATTCGGGCTTCAAAGATTTTTCTTGATTTAGAGGTGGAAGTTTTCAGGACAACTCCGGAAGAAGCCGAACTAGCTAAACTTTTCACGAATACTTGGCGATACATTAAATTTGCAGCAGCAAACCAGTTTTGGATGATGGCCAATGATTCTGGTGTGAACTTTGACAACGTTAGAGATGCCATTCGTTATGAGTATCCGAGAGCCGCAGACTTCCCTGCTGCTGGCTTTACTGCCGGGCCTTGTCTTTTTAAAGATACAATGCAACTAGCAGCTTTCTCTAACAATACTTTTGCCTTGGGAAATTCGGCAATGATGATCAATGAAGGACTTCCCCTTTATATTGTGGATAAATTGGGTCTTAAATACGACTTAAAGAATATGCGGATTGGTTTGCTTGGCATGGCCTTTAAGGGTGAATCTGATGACAATCGTTCGAGTTTGGCATATAAATTAAAGAGGATTTTGAAGTTCAAGTCTGGCGGAGTATTGACAGCTGATCCATATGTCAAGAACGATTCTGATTTAGTGGATGAAGAAGAAGTTTTATCGGAAAGTGATCTTCTGATTATCTCCGCACCTCATATTCGCTATAAGGATTTAATAATTGATAAGCCTGTAATTGATATTTGGAATCTCCGTGGAGACGGTTCTGCAATATGAGTGCTTTTCGAGCCTCGATTGTCGTGCCGGCACTTAATGAAGGCGAACATATCGGAACATTCCTAAAGCGTTTAGAGGAATCTGTCGAACTGCCGGTTGAAGTCATCATTGTGGTTGATACGGCAGCCGATACAACACTTCAAGGCCTAAGTGCGTATTCGCCGACAAAGCATTCAATTAGTGGAGTTGTATCAAGTCTTTCAAAAGGCCCTGCAAACGCCATACGGTTTGGGGTTTCCATAAGCCAATGCGACGTAGTCGTTATAACTATGGCAGACGGTTCAGACGATCCGCGCGCCATAGATGACCTGATTCGACTGGTTGAAAGAGGGTGTGCTGTTGCATCGGCATCACGCTATATGCCTGGAGGACAGCAAATTGGTGGACCTCGATTCAAAAAAATTCTCTCCAAGAATGCAAGCAGGGCATTAAATTTAATTCTTGGGGTGGGCACGCATGATTCAACCAACTCATTTAAGGCCTACTCAAAGAAATTCATAGATGAGGTTGGCATTGAAAGCGATAAGGGGTTTGAGGTGGGCCTTGAGTTGGTGGCCAAGGCTCATCGGGGTGGGCGAATAATTGCAGAAGTGCCCACGATTTGGATTGACCGAAAGTTCGGAGAATCCAATTTTCAACTTCGCCGCTGGCTTCCCCAGTACTTGCGTTGGTTCTTCTATGCTTTCGGTCCCAGGTTAAGTAAGTAAAAGGATTTTCATGGAAAAAGTACTGGTTACGGGCTCTGCAGGCTTTATTGGTGGTTACTTAGTTGATGAACTGCTCAAGCAAGGCTATTCTGTTGTAGGTCTCGACAATCTGTCTAAGTATGGCCGCGCGAGTCGATCATTTGATGAGAATTCTAATTTTAGATTTGTACAAGGTGATGCTGCCGATGTAGCTCTCTTGGAAGATTTGCTTTCGGATTGTGATCACTTCATTGCTGGTGCTGCACTAATTGGGGGCATTTCTTATTTCCACCAATTTGCTTACGACCTGTTAGCTAAAAATGAACGTATCATCGCGGCTGCATGCGATGCGGCGATTGCTACCCAGAAAGCTGGGCGGCCTCTTAAGAAAGTTACCTATCTTTCTAGTTCAATGGTTTTTGAGAGCACGGATCGTTGGCCTAGCGTTGAAGGGGATGAGCGCAAGGTGCCGCCCCCACTCTCGAGTTATGGTTTTCAAAAATTGGCAGTTGAATATTTTGCTATTGCTGCCTGGGATCAATACAAACTCCCTTATACGATCTGCCGCCCTTTTAACTGCGTTGGTATCGGAGAAAGTCGCGCACTGGGCGGAACTAAGATTAAGTCAGGAAATGTAGATCTCGCTTTGAGCCACGTTGTTCCAGATATCGTCCAAAAAATTCTTAAGGGGCAATCTCCTTTGCATCTCTTGGGCAGTGGAGAACAGGTTAGGCACTACACATACGGTGGTGACTTAGCTCGTGGAGTTGTCATAGCCATGCAACACCCAGCCGCAACTAATGAAGATTTCAATTTGTCCACTGCGGAATCAACCACGGTGCTTGAACTCTCAAAACTAATCTGGAAGAAAATCAACGGGGATAAACCTTTTGTAGCCACTTTTGACAATCCATACGAGCATGATGTTCAAAAGCGTATTCCGTCAGTGGAAAAAGCAAGGACCATTCTTGGATTTGAGGCACTCACTTCGCTCGATGAAATGTTAGACGAAGTTATTCCTTGGATAAAAGAGGCAATTTCACAAGACCTGATCTAGGTTTTTGATCTGGAGGTTTCATGCACGCTCAATCTATCAAGTTGATAAAAATTTTGGTTGTTGGTCTCGTTGTACTAGAAAGCTTGATTCTCGCCTTCTTTATGCGTCCAATCCAAGATGACTACTTCAACCTTCAGTCAGTACAACAAATGGGTGTACTTGGTTACCTAGAAAACACCTGGACTGAGCACGGTGGAAACATAGTCCAGTTCTTCATTCACTGCATAATGATTCTTCCTACAACACAGGCGTTTGTCTTCTGGAATTTTTCACTATTTTTCATTGTGACGCAGTTCTTAGTTTTCTTGGCAGTCAAAGTAATTAGTGCTTGGCTATTTGCAACAAGTTCCCAAATCACTCGATTTTGGGTCCCGCTGCTTTCAGTTGCTGGATTTGAAGGTTTGTTTATCCCTGGTTTTCTAGGAGCTTACGGATTCACCCTTGCCTCACTCGCACACTTATGGCCAGTCATGGCTTTCATATTTGGACTACTTGCAATAAAGAAATTCAAGGGGTCCTGGGCAATCGCGTTATCACTCGGAGTGGTCGCAGGTAATTCCAACCTAGGAGAATCAGCATTTGCTTGCGGAGTATGGATACTTCTATTTCTTGCCTTTCGTAGGTTGCCACAGTTTGAAGTCAAGAGCCGAGTAGTCGAGAATTTCAATTTCTACATGTTGGGGCTAGGGGTATTTGTAGGGACCGTCGGAATTGTCGCCGCACCCGGCTTTTGGATTCGTGCAAGCGATCAGGTTGGACTTCCTGCCTCTCTCGGAGAATTCTTAACACGATTCATGAAGTCATTTGCCAGCTTTACGGCTGATGGTCTAACCCATCCGATGGTTTGGGTGCTTTTTCTTCTCGGAGCCCTACTAGGGTTGAATCAAGTCAGGTCAGAGTTAGAAGTGATAGAAATCCGGCTCAGGATGTTATTGGTTGGTACGGTAACCATCTGGGCTGCATTAATTTTTGGTTCCACTTTTGCATATCCTGCGTGGCATCAGAGCATGGGAATGTACGTGCTTCTACTGCCGCTTTCATTTGCACTCGGATTCCGTCTGACCATTAGAACAAGTCAGAAAGTGATTGGTTCTCTTCTGGTAGCTTCAAGTCTGGTCATGCTTTTCACGTTTGTCCGCATCGGGGTGTTGGGGGTTGAAAGGTCTCTTCAATGGGATAGAAATTTGAGTACAAATTCTTGCCGTATCGTTGAGAATCCAAGCAGCGCACTACTTGGGGCAGAAATTCAATATCCACCCTTTGGTTTGGGTGTTGACGACGTCAACACGTGGGAATGGATGCGCTACAAATATGTTGGGTGGGTAGAAAATATCTCAGAGAAGAAATGTCTCGCTGATTAATCGAGAACTACGACACCGGCTGGTGTCGACAGATGCACGGCAACAATTCCTGTTTGGTCCTCATTTGTTGATGGGTCGATCCACTCAATATTTACATCACCAAGTGCGGCAAGAATTTCCTCAGTGAACCATGAACCGGCTAACTGATCTTTATCGGCAATAACGATTTTTTCAATCTCGGCTAGTGGGGTTCCATCTTGTGAAGGATGATCAGTTGAAAGCCATTGGATAAAGAAGGGGAATTCGCGAGTATCAGGAATTTCTCTAACGGCAATTTGCTTCCACTTTAAATCTGAACCATTTGGGCGGGTACGGGGGCCTTCAATAGCCTCGCGACCAAACTTCTCTTCAATTGGTGCAATGTCTTTGGTGCTAAAAACCCAGGTAAACCAACCTCCGCCTTCATTGGCTTTCTTCGAAACAGCCTTGCCCCAGGGCGTTTGTTCTGTCGCTGGGTGATCCAGGGGGCATACAACCTCAATGTACTGGCCATTCTTCAATGCACAAGTGAAATTGCGTGTGCCAAAACG
>JACCDK011119644.1_pt1 | contig 30897 bp, 26 predicted proteins | sample 7445871 | NCBI WGS metagenome assembly JACCDK01 (sample SAMN15323436, study PRJNA562643) | freshwater metagenome | isolation source: river surface water | place: USA:Blue River Watershed | collected 2017-08-15 | reverse complement strand
CTGGCTCTGGCTCTGGCTCTGGCTCTGGCTCTGGCTCAGGTTCTGGTAGCTTCTAAAAGACAAATCTCACTTAGCCTTGCAAAAGGGGCTCCTCGGAGCCCCTTTTTTCTTGATGTTCTTGCTTAATTTCTTCCAATGAAAAAGCCTCTATCACTTTGCCTCAAGCACAGAGTTTTTCTCATTGCAAGCGGTCTTGGCATTCAATTATTTTCACCAACACCTGCGCAAGCTCAGTTGGCCCCCTCAGGCTACACAGGCGCTATCAATACGCCTACAGCTGATGTGCTTGGCTATGGCCAGTTGGTTGGCAGCATGTCAAACACCATTCCTGAGCGTCGTCGGGTTTATCCGGGTATCGGCTGGTTTGGAGGTTCAAATTTGGGGTTTGGCATAGCCCCGGGCGTTGAAGCTGTAGGTAGGCTCACATACGACGGCAATGCTTGGTGCGACCAATACGATAGTACTTGCCAAACCACTACACGCGATCTTTCTTTTGGGGGCAAGTACCAACTTCCTCTGGGTGAGCTTCCCTTCAAAAGCCGCTTAGCTGTCGGTATGACTGACTACGGAGGTGCAGCCACTTTTTACCGTCAATACTATGGCGTGGGCACAGCCAATGTTGGTCCCATTGAAATCAGCGCCGGCACTGCAACTGCCACTCAAGGCGGTTTGATACACGGCAAGTTTGGTAGTGTTTCCGTTGAAGTGCTTGATAACTTTCGAGTGTTGGCTGAGTCTGACACACGAGAAAAGCGATTGGGCTTTGCCTATCGCATACAAGTATTGCCAGACCTTCATGTTGCCTTTGGTAGCAGCCGCAAGGTCACCAACAACACCGACCAGCAGCGCAGCCAAATGACAGTCAGCTTGACCTACACGCTAGACGGCTCTGCCAAAAGAAAAGGTCAGCCTGCAGCTCCCGTCTCACAAGCTGTTACTGTTACTCCAGCTTATGCGCCGCCAATTTCAAACTCTTCTAGCAACTCGACTACCACAGCTGACATTGAAGCTGCTTCTGACAAAGCTCGCGCGTTTGCAAATGACTTTGCTGGTGCACTAGAGCGTGCAGGCTTTTCTGAAATATCCGTGGGCAAAGATGGTCAGCTTTGGCATGTGCGCGCTGAGCCACGCAGTTGGCGCAAGAACCGGCTCGATGCACTTGGTGTCGTTATGGCCCAATGGCAAAGCCTTAGCCCTTATGCTGATGCACCTGTTGCTATCACCCTCACCTTCTTGAAGAACCCCGTGCTTCAAGCAAGAACGAATACCAACTGTCTTCAATACTTTGTCAATGGCGTGGGCACATGCAGTGAATCAAAGCCATTTGCTTTCAAAGACGACCCCATTGCCATGGCGTCTGACCTTCGTCATGTGCTTTGGTATGCGGAAAACATTGCTACACAGTTTTTACGGCCAGACATTGAACTCAGCCCCAGCGCCTCTTACACCGTTGGGTCTGAGTTTGGTATTTACGACTATTCTGCTGGTATCTCAACTGGCGTGGAAGTTCCACTCTACAAAGGCCTTTCATGGCAGGGTTACCACACCCGCTTGTTGACAGAAACTGACGATTTTAGAAATCCTAACCACTACTTTAGGCGTGTAGGTCTTGGTGAAAAAACTGCCCGTGGCGCAAGTTTGTTCACCTACACACGCCCTGTTTATAAGAACCTGTGGGTAGAAGCTGCTCATGGCGCTCTATCTTCTTCAACATCAGGCACCACCTTCAATTCTGTGTGGACATCGTCTGACAGCAAGTGGAAGCTTAGCGCCACCAAAGGCTCTTACAAACAGGCCATGTCTTACGGATTTGAACCACTTAACCCATCTTTCGTTACTGCCAGGTATGCTGTGCGTCCTGGGTTTTGGGCACTTTCTATGACAAGAGGTCGGTTCTTGAACAACGACGAAGGTTACCAGGTGATGTCTAGCCACACTTTTGGCGACAACCACATTCGGTTCTACTACCGTAAAACAGGTCCCGGAAACTTCCAAACACCTAACAAACGTGCTTTTGCAGGCTTCAGCATCACTATGCCAATTGGTCCCAAAGAGTCATACTCAGTTGGCCCTGTTACCATTCGCGGTAGAGATCAATACTCATTGGGTCTAGAAACCAAGGTCCAAGAAAAAGACAACTACATTGAGCCTGGATATGGTCTCTTTCCAACAATTCGCCATGGGCTAAACACCGATGTAGGCGACTATGGCCGCGGTGATGTTGCCTCTATCGAGGCCAACCTTCACAGGCTCGTCGCTTCCATTAGAGACCATTCAAAGAAATAGAATGTTCACTTATGTTTGATTGGTCTGCGTTCTTGACGATATTCGCCGCCTTTGTGGTCACATTTCTTGCCACGGGTGCGGTTCGGCATTTTTCAATGCAGCACAGCTTTGGCCATGACAAAGACGAAGGCGTGCAGAAGTTTCACACGCAAACCACATCTCGGTTGGGTGGCATGGGCTTGATTATTGGCTTCTTTGTGTCAGTTGCTCTAGCCGTCAAATCAATGCCCGAAGTGGCGTCAATTGGTGGCTGGTTGCTTATAGCCTGCATACCAGTCTTTGCGGGTGGGTTGATTGAAGACCTCACTCACAGAGTCTCCCCTAGCATTCGTCTTATCCTTGCCATGTCTTCTGCACTGTTTATGTTGTTTGTACTAGGCGTTGGAGTTAGTCGAACTGATATTTTTTGGATCGACTATCTACTACAAATCCAGCCCATTTTTTTTGGGCTAACCGTTTTGGTGGTGTCTGGATTTATCAATGCCACCAACATCATCGACGGGTTTCACGGTTTGGCCAGCGGCACGATGGGCTTTGTGCTTTTGGGGCTTGCTGCTTTGGCTCATCAAGCTTCAGATTGGGTCATGGTTAATTTGTGCTTAATCACATTTGCTGTAGTAATGGGGTTTTTCTTGTGGAATTGGCCACTCGGTAAAATCTTCCTTGGTGACGCAGGTGCTTACATTTTGGGTTTTTGGGTTATTGAGTTGGGCCTGTTGATTGTGAGCCGAAGCACAAACTTTTCACCAATGGCGCCACTTTTGGTGGGTCTATACCCCATTATTGAAACACTTTTTAGCATATACAGACGCAAATTTGTACGTTCGCATCCAATTGGCCATCCAGACAGTTTGCATTTGCACACTCTTTTGTTTAGGCGCGTAGTTAGCAGCAACTACAAAGTAGCTCCATACGTATGGACATTAACGATTGTTAATGCGGTTATTGCCTATGAGTTTGCAAACAATACCACGGCACTGCTTAGTTTTATGTTGGGATTCGCCACGTTTTATGTACTTCTGTATACAAAATTGGTTAGGTTTGAAACCCCTAAGATACTTTCAAAATAATTCTTACATCAGGAATTCTGTTTCTATAAGGTACACTGTTCATTGTTGAACAATGGCTCATCTGATTAGCTAAGAATGATCGTTGGTTTGACTTGGAAAAATCCCTCAATACGCAGCGGATTTGCGGTAGTGTGCCAAAATTAAGTTTCAAATCTATCAATGCCCTACAGAAGTAATTTGCAAAGAGAAGACGCACAATTCCGATTAATGATATTGTTGCAAGAGAGTCCGGACTTAACGCAACGAGAACTCGCCAAGAAACTAGGAATGAGTTCAGGAAGTCTAAATTACTGTATCAGAGCGCTCATTGACAAAGGCTATGTAAAAGTTCAGAACTTTGCAAATTCTAAAAACAAATTCGGTTATGTGTACGTAATGACCCCAGCAGGCTTAGCTCATCGTCTTTCTCTTACAGGTCGTTTTTTGACTCGAAAGATGCTTGAGTATGAGGCACTCAAGAACGAACTTGAGAAGCTGCAGAAGCTTTCCCTTGGTGGATTGCGGAATGATGTCAGCACTGATTGAGCCACTGTCTATCCTGATATTGATTTTTTCCAAATTAATTACTGTTATTTGAATTAATTAAAATTCTTAAATTTTAAAGTTAAATAGGTGCAATAATGAAAATAGCAGTAGCTGGTACTGGATATGTTGGACTTTCGAATGGCATACTGCTCGCCCAGCACAATGAAGTTGTTTGCCTAGACATCGTTCAGGAGAAGATAGACCTGCTGAATCAAAAAAAATCCCCGATTGAAGACAAGGAAATCGAAGAGTTTTTGAGCAGCAAGGTATTGAATTTCCGCGCAACGATGGACAAACAAGATGCTTATGCTGGAGCAACTTATGTAATTATTGCCACCCCCACTGATTACGACCCTGAGACCAATTATTTCAACACAAGGTCTATTGAGGCGGTCATCAAAGATGTCGCCGCCATTAACCCCAATGCAGTGATGGTAATCAAGTCCACAGTGCCGGTGGGTTACACAGCCAAAACCAGTCAAGCGCTAGAGACTGACAACCTGATTTTCAGTCCTGAATTTCTGCGTGAAGGCAAAGCTCTTTTTGACAATCTTCATCCGAGCCGGATCATAGTTGGAGAAAAGTCAGCGCGAGCCAAGGCTTTCGCTAACCTGCTCAAACAAGGCGCAATTAAGCATGAAATCACTACGCTCTTCACTGACAGCACAGAGGCCGAGGCAATTAAGCTGTTCGCCAATACCTATCTTGCAATGCGTGTGGCCTATTTCAACGAGTTGGACACCTACGCTGCTATCTATGGTCTGGACGCCCGTCAAATTATAGATGGCGTTAGCCTAGATCCCCGCATCGGCAACCACTATAACAACCCCAGCTTTGGCTATGGTGGTTACTGCTTGCCTAAGGATACCAAGCAACTACTGGCCAATTACCACGATGTGCCACAAAAGCTGATTCGCGCCATTGTTGACTCGAATTCAACCCGCAAAGATTTTATTGCTGACGATATCATTAGTAGACAACCCAAGACAGTGGGCGTTTACAGGCTCATCATGAAAGCCCACTCTGACAACTTCAGGGCCTCCAGTATTCAGGGCATCATGAAACGCATCAAAGCCAAAGGCATCGAAGTGTTAGTGCATGAGCCTGTCCTGCAAGTCGATGAATTCTTTCATTCGCGTGTAGTCAATGACTTGGATGAATTCAAGAACAGCAGCGACCTCATCATTGCCAACCGGCATACCGGAGCACTGGCTGAGGTAGCTCACAAAGTGTACTCGCGCGATTTATTTGGCAGTGACTGAATGAAAATCTTGCTTACTGGTGCAGCGGGCTTTATTGGCATGCACACCGCACTAAAACTGCTCAAACGCGGCGATGAAGTGGTGGGTCTGGACAACCTGAACGACTATTACGATCCTGCACTCAAGCAAGCCCGGCTCGAACAGCTTCAGCCTTGGCCGAATTTCAAGTTTCTCAAGGCCGATGTGGCCGATACCACAAGGCTGATGAACATCTTTGCCACAGAAAACCCAGCGCGTGTCATTCACCTGGCTGCACAAGCCGGTGTGCGCTATTCACTTACCAACCCACAAGTCTACATTCATAGCAACCTGGTGGGCTTTGGCAACATCCTCGAGGCCTGCAGGCAATACCATGTTCAACATCTGGTCTATGCCAGCAGTTCGAGTGTATATGGGGGTAACACCAAAGTCCCGTTTGCGGTGAGTGACCCAGTGGATCACCCGGTCAGTCTATATGCAGCCACCAAAAAAGCCAATGAACTCATGGCCCACAGCTACAGTCATTTGTATGGCATGCCCACCACAGGGTTACGCTACTTTACCGTCTACGGTCCATGGGGCCGGCCAGATATGGCACCCTGGCTCTTTACTCAAGCCATCTTGCAAGACAAGCCCATCAATGTGTTCAACCACGGGTTGATGCAGCGTGACTTTACCTTTGTGGACGACATTGCAGAAGGCACAGTTCGCGTGCTAGACCACATTGCCAAAGCAGATGCGACGTTTGATGCCAGTGCACCGAATGCAGGAAGCAGTCTTGCACCCTACAGGGTCTACAACATAGGCAATAACCGACCTGTTCAACTACTAAAATTCATTGAAACACTGGAAATTGCATTAGGCAAAAAGGCACGATTGAATTTGATGCCCATGCAAGCGGGAGATGTAGTTGCTACCTACGCAGATATTTCCCAATTAGCTAATGATTTAAATTTCATGCCTTTACAGTCTCTTGAGCAAGGAATAGCCTCTTGGGTTGAATGGTTTGGCAATTTTGCTAAAGCTAAAGCCCAAAATGCTTAAACGCTGGATTCCTGAATTAACGTGGGTTATTTTCGGAAAATTATCATCTTTGCTAGGCTCGGTGATTTTAGTTAAATTGCTAACCGATTCGCTTGATTTGAATGAATATGCACAAATCACTTTAGGCTTAACGATTAGCAATTTTTTCACTCAAATAATAATGGGTGCCCTGGGGCAAGGAATAGGGCGAGTATATGTGGATGCAGCGTCGAAGGGTGATTTTTTAGGCTTCAAAAAAACAATTCTAAATATAAATAAAAGTGTACTAAAAGTATATATTTGTCTAATAATTATCTCACTAGTAATTGGGTTGCTTCTTAGTTTGGGCGAGTGGTTGAGTCTTGTTTGCGTATTGATGATATATTCTTATATATATGGATTAAATGACATTTCCATTGGGTTACAAAATCTGGCAAGAAATCGTAAACAATCAGTTTTTGGTGGTCTTTTTGAGATAGTTATAAAGCTTGTCTTAGTATATGGGTTTATGCAGATATTTGATCTCAACGCGTTCTTTGTAGTCACCATTTATATTATGGCATCATTGGGTACACTGATATATCAAGCGTTTGTATTTGAGATGCTTCATACATTACCTGTTACAACTTCCAATGATAGAAGCGTCACTGATTGGCGTCAGCAAATTTTCTTAATTTCTACTCCTGCGGCGTTTGCTGGTGTTTTTGTGTGGATGCAGCAAGCCTCCGACAAATGGGCACTGAACTTCTTTCATGGAAGCGAAAGTGTAGCGCAATATACTGTTGTTTATCAACTAGGTTATGTGCCATTTTTAATCGGAATGAGCGTAATAATGTCATTGCTAACTCCGATGATATATAAAATTAAACAAAGATCGATAATAAAGAAATTACTAGCATTTGTCCTTTTGGCAACCTTATTAGGTATGGCAGTTTCTGCAGCATACTCCGAAAAAATCTTCGCGCTCATCATTGATAGTAAATATATCGGCGCATCTAAATTCCTCCCATATATGCTGCTATCTGCAGGATTGTTTCAAGCTGGCGAAATTGTTTCATCACAAATGATGGCTGAAAATAGAAACGACGAGATTTTCAAAGTAAAGATGCTGGCCGCTTGTATTTGTTTGCTGTTAAATATACTAGGCGCATACTTGTATGGAATACCTGGTATTGTAAGCGCCATGATTATTTTCAGTTTAGTATATTTTAGTTTGTTTTGGACATTCTTAATTTCGAAAAATTCTACTGGAGTTTGCAATGAAAAATAAATCACTTGAGCGGATAACCCCAAAGAAAGAAAATCTGGTTGACTTTTTCAAGGCATTTCCAGACCATCAGCAAAGATATGAATTTGCAATAAATAGAATTAATGATGATATGGTGATTGCTGATATGGCTTGTGGCGTTGGATACGGCACATGGTTGATGTCAAAAAAAGCAAAATTTGTTACTGGTGTTGATATTTCTGATGATGCATTGGGCCATGCAAAAAGTAATTTCACAGAAATAAATAATAAATTCATCCATGGCGATGAATATAATTTCGATAATGTATTTGATATGGTCATCTCCTTTGAGACAATAGAACACATGGATGAAAAAGATGGAGATATTTTTCTGCAAAAAATTAGGCGGTCTCTTAAATCTAATGGATGGCTAATTATGTCAACGCCTATCAATAAGACAGATAAAAAACACAATGTCACCGAGTTTCATTTGCGAGAGTATGATGATGTTGAGTTTCCTGAGAAATTAAAATTGAATGGCTTTGATGTTTTTGAAATGTATGGGCAAGGTAGTGCATTTCATGAAAAATTGTATGGAAATAGCGGAAAGTCCGGAGTTTTCGGACTAATGAAGCTTGGCGTTCATAAATTATTACCGCACTCAATAAGAAATATAATCAAAAATATTTTGATGGGAGATCCTAATAAAGGTTTGCAGATCAAAAAAGATAATTGGCAAAATTCAATGATACAGATTGCGGTATGCAAGCTGAAATGAGAACAATTTCATTCTTATTTCCCAACTTTTTCTTTATTGGTGCGCAGCGAGCAGCAGCGGCCACAATGAGGGAACTGGTTCATCGTGGTTGGACAGTTTCAGTTGTAGTTTTTGATCCGGCTGGGGATATGCGCAATGAAATCCCAGAGGCTGTCGAAATCATTGAGCTCCCGAAGATCCCACTACTTTCATCCATTCCTTTCATAAGAATTTTTTCATGGCCTTTAGCGTTGCGCAAGCTCTTTCAGCAAAAGAAGCCTATTTATTGCATTTCTATCTGTCCACAGACAAACTTCACGATGGTCTTGTACAGAATGCTTTTTAGTAAGGATATGATATTCGTAGGTGAAGAACATCAACACCTGTCTAATGCAATAAAAAATGATCCAGGCGACTTTAAAAAGCCTTGGAAGTATCTTTACTACTATTCGTTAAAAAATTACCAGCGACTCGATATGCTTCGCTGTGTATCTGTCGCTGCAGCACAAGACTTTGTGCAACACTGGCGGGTACCTAAAGATAAGGTTCGAGCCATCTACCCCGCATTTGACCTACACAGGATACGCAGCCGCAGCCATGGCGCAACAAAGAGCAATACAGTCCCCGTGGTTTGTTCTGTGGGGCGATTGACAAGCCAGAAAGATTTTGCTTTGCTGATTCGCGCGTTCGCGCTGGTAGCGCGCCAGACACCCGCTGTGTTGAAAATTGCCGGTGCTGGGCCAGAACAAACTTCTCTTACACAACTGATCCATGAACTGGGTCTACAAGCGCGTGTCACGCTGTTGGGCTTTGTTGAATACGCAGAAGAACTGGTGGCTTCATCCGATGTGTTTGTCATGACAAGCATATGGGAGGGATTCCCTGCTACTTTGGTTGAGTCGATGGTCCTGGGTACGCCTGTGGTCAGCGTGAATTGCGAATCCGGCCCCTCAGAACTCATTGAAAACGGAGTGACAGGTCTTCTAGTGGATAACCGAGACCCGGCCCTCATTGGGAAAGCAATCATTGAATTGCTAGCGAATCCTAATTTGCGTAGCGAAATGAGCGCACAAGCCCATGAACGCGTTAATAAATTTTCACTTAGTGCTACTGTAACAGAGTTAGAAACAGTATTAAAGTCACTTCATGAGAGTCAAGAATGAGCATATTGATAACTGGGGTTGCTGGCTTTGTGGGGGTCAATCTTGCACAAAGACTTGTCGGTCAAGGGCTGCGTGTTTGCGGCGTAGACAATCTCAGTCGCGGAACAATTGAGAATATGCGGGACTTGCTCGGGCATCCGAATTTCGAGTTCAAGCAACTTGACATGACAGAGCCCCAGGCACTCCTGAAGGCTTGTGAAGCATTCTCCTCAAGGAGTTCTCTTACCGAGTGTTGGCATCTGGCCGCTAATTCAGACATCCCTGCTGGCGTTAGCAACGCCGCTGTTGATTTGAAAGACACCTTCATGACGACCTATTACACATTGGAAGTTATGAAGGAATTAGGCATTCAAAAACTTGCGTTCGCATCCAGTTCTGCAATCTACGGGGATCATGGTTCAACGACATTGGTAGAAGATCTTGGTCCTCTCTTGCCAATCTCAAACTATGGCGCCATGAAGCTGGCATCAGAGGCTGCAATCAGCGCTGCAGCCGAGAGCTTTCTGTCGCAGGCATGGATCTTTCGATTTCCTAATGTGATTGGTGTGCCTGCAACGCATGGTGTGATGCTTGATTTTGTTCGCAAGCTCAAGCAAACACCAGACACATTGCAGGTTCTTGGCGATGGAACTCAGCAAAAAGGTTATCTGCATGTTGAGGAATTGGTGGATGCCATGCTGTGGATTCGTGACCATGCAACAGACATTCGATCTGTCTACAACATCGGTGCTGACGATAATGGTGTGACTGTCAAATTCATTGCTGAAGAGACAGTTCGTGCGACGCAACCTTTTGCCACCATTGAATACGGACAAGGCAATCGCGGTTGGGTTGGTGATGTACCTCGTTTCGTTTATTCCATTGATAAGCTCAAAAAGCTGGGCTGGACACCCACGCTCAGCTCAGCGCAGGCAGTTCAAAAAGCAGTTCTACAAATTGTTCAGCAGGAACAGAACTGATGAGTCTAAAGCAGGCGATTATTCTTGCGGGTGGACAGGGCACGAGGCTCAAAGATCGACTGGGCGACCTGCCCAAACCAATGGTAAGTGTTGCTGGTGTGCCACTGCTAGAGCGGCAAATTTTATTGCTCAAGCGTTACGGCTACAAACGCGTCGTCATTCTGGTGAATTACCAAGCCGAAAAAATTCAAGCCTTTTGTCATGCTAATGCATACTGGGGTCTTGACATCGAATGTGTAGATGATGGAGTTCCAAAAGGCACAGCTGGTGCAGTGCTCAATATTTTCGACCGTCTTGAAGACGAGTTTTTGGTCGTCTATGGAGACACCATGCTTGAAGTAGATCTTTCAAGATTTGAAGCCGCGCATGCAATCAATAGCGACAGCGCGGGAACACTGTTTCTGCATCCCAATGATCATCCGCAGGATTCTGATCTGGTAGACCTTGATGAAGATGGGCGTATACGCAGTTTTCACCCCTATCCGCACCCGCCTGGCAGATACCTGCCAAATCTGGTCAATGCAGCACTCTACATTCTCAAACGAGAAGCACTTCGCCCTTGGCTCACAAATGTGCCCGAGGGTATTTTTGACTTTGGCAAGAATTTATTTCCTGAGCTGCTAAATGCTGGCGGCAAACTCTATGGCTACAACAGCCCCGAATACATCAAAGACTGTGGAACACCGGCACGGCTAGACAAGATTACTGAGCACCTGCTGAGCGGAAAAATTGAACGATCCAGTCTGCAGCACAAGCAACCTACAGTTTTCATTGATCGTGATGGCACCCTCAACAAAGAGGTTAATCACCTGAAATCGGCCGATCAATTAGAGTTGTATGCTGGCGTCGAAGATGCCTTGCGAAGACTCAATCAATCCGATTACAGGGCGTGTGTGATCACAAATCAACCGGTGGTCGCACGCGGAGAATGCAGAATTGAAGAGCTTCGCAACATTCACAACAAACTCGAAACCCTTCTCGGCCTAGAGGGCGCATTCCTCGACAGGATATATGTGTGCCCTCACCATCCTGACAAAGGATTTGCGGGTGAAGTTGCAGCCCTTAAGATCAATTGCCTTTGCAGAAAACCAGCAACAGGAATGCTTGAGCGTGCACGGCATGAACTGAACACAGATTTTTCGCAGTCATGGATGATTGGAGACACGACTACAGACATTGAAACAGCCCACCGTGCCGGCGTGCGATCCATATTGGTAGAAACTGGCTATGCAGGTCTTGATCACAAGTATCCACGGGCAGCTGATTTTACTTTTCCGAATTTCTCAAAAGCGGTTGAATTTATTGTTGACATCTTCCCCAAGGCCTTGGATGAGGCTAACACTTTGCTTAAGCACGTAGAGGCAGGACACGTGCTGCTGCTTGGCGGACAATCCCGGAGCGGCAAAAGTTCCACGGCGAGTGTGTTGAAGCTTGCATTGAAAGCCCGCGGGCTGAGGGTGCATGTTTTTTCTACGGATCAGTGGTTGCGATCAGAGCAAAAGCGACAGGCAGGCGTTTGGGGCAGGCACGATGTAAAAGCACTCCAGCAGCAATTTGAAGATTTAGCACAAGCTCGACAAAAGGCGATGCAATTAAAGGTGCCCGTCTATCTGAAGAAGACGCGAAGCCAAATGCCTTCAGCAATTGAAATCGAAATCTTTCCGGATGATGTAATCATCTTTGAGGGGGTAATCGCATTGATCCTTGCCCAACACTCAAAAGTTACAACTCATCAATTTGCCGTTCAGATTGATGAAGATCATCGTAAAGCCAGATTCATCGCAGAATACCGCAGAAGGATGTTGACAGAAGAAGCGGCAGAAAGCCTATACCAGTCGCGTTTAGCAGATGAATATGAATTTGTGCAGAAGCTCATGGACGGTGTGCAGCTCATCCCGTCCCTTACCTCGGTAACAGCATCTTGAATTAAAATGATCATCAGTAGAACCCCCTTTCGAATGAGCTTTGTTGGTGGCGGCAGTGATCTTCCCGCCTACTACCGCCACAAGCCAGGAGCAGTTATAAGTACAGCCATAAACAAATATGTCTATGTCACGATCAATAAGAAGTTTGATGAAGGTATTCGAATCGGTTATTCCAAAAATGAGGAAGTGTATTGTGTTGATCAAATAGAACACAGATTGGTGAGAGCAGTCTTGCAAGAACTAAACATTAGTGGTGGCATAGAGATCACAACCATTGCAGACATACCGTCAAAGGGTACCGGCTTGGGCTCTTCAAGTTCATTCACAGTGGGTCTACTGCATGCACTCAATGCCTACAAGGGCATCTTTAGCTCATGTGAATCATTGGGTGCCGCAAGCTGCCGCATAGAAATTGATATCTGCCGGGAACCAATAGGTCGACAAGATCAATACGCTGCCGCTTATGGCGGCTTCAACATGATGGAGTTCATGCCCGACGATACCGTCATCGTGTCGCCCATCATCTGTGAGCCCGCCACAATACGCCAAATTGAAGAAACAACCCTCCTTTTCTACACCGGCATCACGCGCAGTGCATCGGGACTTTTGCAGCAGCAGTCAGCAGACATAGCAAGCAGTCATGATAAGCAAATCACTATGAGCAAAATGGTTGAGTTGACACATACCCTCAAATCAGAGCTGGAACGAAATAACATCCACGCCTTTGGAGAGATCCTTCACGAAAACTGGTTACTCAAAAAAAGTCTAACCACAGGAATCTCTACCGCTGAAATTGATGATTGGTATTCAAAAGCTATACAAGCAGGCGCAACGGGTGGAAAAATTCTGGGAGCAGGAGCAGGCGGCTTCTTGATGCTGACAGCTCCCTTAGATAGTCACCAAGCCATCAAACAGGTATTGACCGGTTTGCAACCTATTGATGTCAAATTTGAACCATTGGGTAGCCGAATCATTTTTTATCACTAATCACTCAAGGGGAAAGATTGTGAAAAACCAATCCATAAACACAGCAGCATATATAGAAAAACTGACCAAGACGCTGAGCGCCATCAACTGCAATGAAATGGATCAAGCAATTGATGTCATTGAGAATGCATGGCGCTCTGGCAAACAAATCATTACCCTAGGTAATGGTGGCAGTTCAATGACTGCGTTGCATTTTATAAATGACTGGAATAAGAGTATTTACCTGAGTACGAAAACCCCCTTCAGAGGGCGAAGCCTTGTGGATAATATGGGGTTAGTAATGAGTTACTCCAATGATATTTCTTTTGAAGATGTTTTTGTTGAACAATTAAAAAACATTATGCAACCAGGCGATCTGGTATTGGCAATTTCTGGCAGTGGTAATTCTGAAAATGTTATTCGTGCAGTTGAGTATGCCAATCAAAATAAGGCTGTGACAATAGGACTCTGTGGTTATTCGGGCGGGAAACTTAAAAAGTTAGCACAGCATGTGGTTTGGATAAATATTGATGATATGCAGATAGCTGAAGATGCGCATGCTATTTTTGGCCATATTGTGATGCAAAGGCTCTGCTCGATGTAAATCTTTCGCCCTTCTATTTTCGCTTTAGAAAAATTAACGTTAAATATGAATAACCTGCTAGCGAAAATAATTATATATATATCCTCTAAATCTAAAGCTTGCAGGGATTTTTAATCTGGCCGATCTATTCATTGTTGGATTATTTAAATTAAATCATTCATGGCTTTATATTTCTGGAACTATATTAGCATTACTGATTTTATCAGCCTGTCAAATTATTTTTTATAACAGAGAAATTACAGGCGAAATTTTTTATGTACCATTTAAAATAGCATTAATTTTCTTATATGTTAGCCTGTTTTTATATAGAGGAATGCACATCAATAGGTGGATACTTCTCATTACATTGTCGCCTTTGCTTATCAGCATCGCAGGTTTTTTATTTCCACAAATTAACGCTGCAATTGTAGGTTTTTATGGTTTAACTGAATCGCAAACTTGGAGATATGGAGGTATTTTTGGCCAAGATGTTAACAGTTTGGGCATGTATTCGAGTTTGTGCCTGATTCTATTGTATGTATCGAAAAGTACGCTCAAGTTAAGCGTATTTGAATTATTTTTTGGTGCCTCTGTTTGTTTGACTTGTATTGTTGTGTCTGGTATGCGGGCTGGGTTAATTGCGCTTATTGTTAGTTTATTTGTAATGGCGTTTTTTAATAATAGATTAAGAAGGAAAATTCTTGTCAGTACTTTGCTATATCTTTTTCCCGGTATTTTTCTTACATTGGTTTTCGTAGATGTGTTTATTGATGAGGCTTATTATGCTTTACTTGCGAATAGATTTTCATTTGATTCGTTACTCAAGGATTTTGATACAAAAGAAGATGGCAATCTGTCGGTATCTATTGGTTACTTCGGCAATGTTGTAAGTGACGATTTTGATCTATTTCTAATTATGTTTGGTTATGATTCGTCGCTAATCTTCGTAGATAATTTCTTTGTGTTTTTATTTATTAAGTATGGAGTTTCCGGTTTGATTTTAACTGCTTCATTCTTTTTTTATATTTATAAAAAAGCAAGGCGTTGGGATCGCTTAAACAATTCAAACATTGGATTGTTTTTCGTTTTATATACAGTCGTCATTTCCTTAAAAGGAATTTTTCCAATTGCCGGATATTATATTTACTTAATAATTTTATCAATGAGTGCTGTTTCGCAAAACAATGAGTCTATAAAATAAAATGTGTGGAATTTTTGGTGTAATTAACTCTAGCTTAACATCTACCAATCAAATAGGATGGTACGAGAAATTACTGCATAGGGGCCCAGACGATTCTGGGCAATGGCGCTCGGTTAATGGTCGTGTATTTCTTGGTCATGCACGATTAGCCATACAGGACCTAAGTCCGCTTGGCCATCAGCCCATGCTTCGTGGCGATGGGCGATATGTTATCGTTTTCAATGGTGAAATTTATAACTTTGAGATGCTGCGTCTGCAACTAAAGCAGTGCGGTCACGTGTTTAGTTCAACTGGCGATACCGAGGTGGTGCTTGCAGCCTACCAGGAATGGGGCGAGCAATGTGTTGAACATTTCAACGGCATGTTTGCCTTGGCTATCTTTGACCAGGGTTGTGATGATGTGGCACCTAGCTTGTTTCTGGCGCGTGACCGCGTTGGCGAAAAGCCGCTGTATTACATGCACAATCATGGTCAACTAATTTTTGCGTCAGAGCTCAAGGCTTTACCCCATGGTGGCACGATTGACCTGAAGGCACTTAATCACTATCTGGCCTTGGGCTACGTACCATCAGATCAGTGTTTATTTGAAGGCGTCCGCAAATTACCACCGGCACATTCTGCAAAATTCATGTTGCAGACAGGCGAGTTGCGTCTATGGCGGTACTGGTCACTACCTGACAATCAGGCCAGTAATGGTGCTGATGGTCAGGCACTGGCAGTACAAGCAGGTATGTTGATCGAAGACTCTGTGCGGTTGCGCATGGTGGCAGATGTGCCCGTAGGTGTACTTTTGTCGGGTGGTTTGGACTCCTCTTTGGTCGCTGCAGCGGCTGCTCGTGTCAGTTCTAGGCCCGTTCAGACTTTTACGATTGCATTGCCAGGCTCACCGTTGGACGAAGCTCATCACGCCAAAAAAGTGGCGGACTTTCTGGGAACACAGCACTACGTACTGGAGTTGGATAAGCCAAGTCTAGGGCTGCTGGATGGACTTGCACCGCTTATCGATGAGCCGATTGCCGATTCATCCATATTGCCTGCGTGGATGGTCTTTGGTCTTGCGCGACAGCAAGTGACTGTTGCGCTGGGGGGTGACGGTGGCGATGAGTTATTTGGGGGCTATACCAGCTACCAAACAGTTTTGCGAGAAGAGCAGGCATGGGCATATGTACCGGATGCGGCGTTTTCGTGCGCCGCTGCAGTCTCGTCTTATTTACCTGCTGGCATCAAAGGTCGAAACAAGCTAGTTTCTTTGTCACATGGTCCCGCGCTTCAATTCCTCTACGGCACCCCTTACTTTGACAAATCTCTTAGAAAGCTCATATTAAAAAAGGATGTCCATACTGAGTGTAGTCTAGATCTGCCGCTGGAATTTCTCCTTTCACAGTATTCGCAAGGTAGAACCACGCTAGATAAGATGACACGCATGGACTTTGGCAGCATCCTGCCCGACGACTTCCTGGTAAAGGTTGATCGTGCCAGCATGGCGCACTCACTCGAAGTAAGAACCCCCATGCTAGACCATCGGCTAGTCGAGTTTTGCTTCTCCCAAGTTCCAGACAATTGGAAAATAAAGGACGGAGAGACTCGCCGTCTGCAGCGTCTGCTGGCAGAGCGCTGGTTACCTCCCGACCTAGACACACGAAGAAAGCAAGGCTTCTCCATACCCGTGAATGAGTGGTTACGTTCAGAAAGCGAAAGTAAACTCATGGCAAGGATGGAGTCTTTGCCTGATGTCATCAATCTTGAGCAAGTGCGCTCCCTAGTTCGCGGACACCTGTTAGGGAGAACAAACGGAGGGCGATTGTTTGCCTTGATTATGCTGGCCATCGCAATGGAAAATACTCGCTCATAGTTTGAAAGCAATTCGATCGAGTATTTCAGCAAAATAAAAAGACATGAATAAAATTGCGATAGTTGGCGAATGGGAGTGGGAGCAATATGAAGAGGCGTTTGCAAATGGATTAAAATTAAACTCTATCGATGTTTTTGAAGTAAAAACCAGTAGTTTTTTGACAGGTTACTGGGGGCGTGTTGTAAGAGTACTCCCCATACCTACAATTGGATTATTAAAGATAAATATTAAAATTATTAAGGAGTTGTGGCAACATCGTCCAGATGCTGTTTTATTTTGGAGGCCGATCTATATACTTCCAGCAACATTAAAAATAGCATCACTCATGAAAATAAAAATAATAACTTATAATAACGACGATCCTTTCTCAAATGATCGAGTGAAATATATAAAGTGGTACTCAAAACATCTTTGGTATTGGTATAAAAAATGTATTGTAATGTCGGATTACAACTTTTTCTATCGTCCTATCAACCGCGAAGAGGCATTAGCACTTGGTGTAAAGCATGCTGATATTATGATGCCTTATTTTATCCCCTGGAAAGACAAGCCGACGGAAATTCAACAGAGCGAAAAGAAAAAATACGAAACAGATGTAGTGTTTGTAGGACACTATGAACCCGATGGAAGAGAAAGATATATTAATGCTATAGTTTCTGCAAAAATTAATTTTAAACTATGGGGGGGAAGGTACTGGTCAAAATCAGTTTTGGGATCGGCATATGATCAGCTAGCCCCAATATCACCTGCACATAATGAAGACTATCAGAAAGCACTGGCTGGCGCAAAAATATGTATTTGTTTTTTATCAAAATTAAATAGAGATACATATACAAGAAGATGTTTTGAAATACCTGCATGCGGTCGATTGTTGTTATCTGAGCGTACAGATGATTTATTGAAAATCTTTAAAGAAAATGAAGAAGCCTGCTTCTTTTCCACGCCCGAAGAATTAGTAGAAAAAATAAATTGGCTACTTGCAAATGATAGCATAAGAAAAAAAATTGCTCATGCGGGAATGAAAAGAGTTTGGCTGGAAGGTTTTGATGTTGCGAGCAGAGCACAGAAATTTTTAGAGGCGATAGGCACTAAGCCTAAGTAATTTTGAAAGAGTTTTAGATGAAAAAAGTTTTAATTACTGGTGGTGCAGGCTTTTTAGGTTCACACTTATGCGATGAGTTGCTCAATGACGGAGATGAGGTAATTTGCCTTGATAATTTTTTTACGGGCAATAAAGCAAATATTAGGCATAATTTATCAAATCCAAACTTTGAGTTAATTAGGCATGATATAAATTTACCCATTAATATTGAAGTTGATCAAATCTATAATCTAGCTTGCCCGGCCAGCCCCATTCATTATCAATACGACCCAATTCAAACAACTAAAACAAGTGTTATTGGAGCTATAAACATTTTAGATCTTGCAAAACGAATAAAGGCGCGAGTATTTCAAGCCTCAACAAGTGAGGTATATGGTGATCCAGCAGTTCATCCGCAGCCTGAAAGCTATTGGGGCAATGTAAATACCATTGGCCCTCGATCATGTTATGACGAGGGAAAACGATGCGCAGAGACACTATTTTTTGATTACCAACGTCAGCAAAATTTAGAAATTAAAGTTGTAAGGATATTTAACACTTATGGACCTCGTATGCATCCTAACGACGGCAGGGTTGTGAGTAATTTTATTGTTCAAGCTATAAGAGGTGAAGATATTACAATATATGGGAATGGTCAGCAAACAAGATCTTTTTGTTATGTTGATGATTTGATTAATGGTTTTAAAAAAATGATGGCCAGTGATCCAAGTATTGTTGGCCCTGTAAATCTCGGAAATCCAGGTGAATTTACCATGCTTGAATTGGCGGAAAAAATACTGACTATTGTTGGATCAAAATCAAAGTTGAAGTTTCTCCAACTACCTATAGATGATCCTCGTCAGCGTCAACCAGACATAACGTTGGCTCAAAATCATCTAAATTGGACGCCGACTGTTGGACTTGAAGATGGATTAAAAGAAACAGTGAAATACTTTAATGGGATTTTGAAATAATCTTATGAAGAAAATTTTATATTTGTATGCAGAAGTCATGGGTTATACTATGGCTACAATTGAATATTTAGCAAGTTGCAATCACGAAATACATGTTATCCACTGGGACCATAAAAAACTGACTCCATATAAGATTCCTACAACAAAGGGAGTATTTTTTTACAATAGGTCTGAATTTACTGATCTGCAAATCAAGGACCTTGTTTCACGAATCAAACCTCAGGTTGTCGTTGTTTCTGGTTGGATGGATAAAGGATATTTGAAAGCGGTGAAGGATTTGAGGCCTACTGGAGTGCCTGTTGTTGTTGCATTAGATGGGCAGTGGGTTGGTGGCTTAAGACAAATGATCTTACCTATCCTTGGAAAATTTGGGTTTTTTAGAAAAATATTTTCTCATGCCTGGGTTGCTGGTGTTAATCAATTTGAATACGCGAGGAAAATCGGGTTTCCCAAAAAAAATATAGTATTTGACTTGTACAGTGCCGATTTGAAATTATTTCAAAACGCCTATGATTTAGGGCTTCTCCAAAAGCAATCTAAATATCCGCATCGCTTTTTATTCGTTGGTCGACTTGAGCCCATTAAGGGGCTAGATCTTTTGCTGGAGGCCTGGGAAATTATTGGCTCACGCAGCAAAGATTGGCAAATATTGATAATCGGCGATGGTTCGCTTAAGCCTATATTGAACAATACTAGAAATGTGATTTTGAAGGGGTTCATGCAGCCAAGCGAACTTATGTCTGAAGTGCGAGAAGCTGGTTGTTTTTTGCTCCCAAGCAAGGGGGAACCATGGGGTGTTGTTGTTCATGAATTTGCTGCAGCTGGTTTGCCCTTAATTGTCTCGGATGTTGCAGGTGCAACTAGTAGTTTTTTAATTAATGGTTTTAATGGTTTTGCTTTTGAGGGCATGAATGTAAATGCGCTTGTTGATGCAATGTTGAAAATTATTAATACATCGGATGAAGACTTAATTCAGATGGCAATTAACTCTAACTTATTATCCAAGCGAATTACCCCTGAAACTTCTTCGGCAAACCTCTTAAGCATTGTTGGGTAATTCCGTTTTTAAATGCAGTTACTCTTTATAATTTTATTCGTTTATACTATAATTTAAAAAGTTATTCATGCATTCCTCTGATTAATAACCTTCAAATTTGTTCATGGCACCCAAAATTTAAATTTGAATATATGAATTTGGCAATTGATGCAAGCAATATAAAATCAGGTGGTGGGCTGACTCATTTGGTTAATATTTTGTTGTTTGCCACTCCTTCGGACTGTACAGTTGATTCTGTACATGTGTGGATTGACTCACAAACAGCTAAAAAATTACCACAGCAAGACTGGTTGGTTGTTCATACGCCTTACTGGTGCAATGCATGCTTGCTACTCAGACTGCTTGGGCAGCAGTTGTTGTTACCCATACAGGTTAGACAGGCTGGCTGTGAGGTGTTGTTTTCGCCAGGTGGCACCTTACCGGCCATGTGCCCAGTACCGATGGTGACCATGTCACAAAACATGCTGCCTTTCGAACCTAGTCGAGCCGCGCTTTTCGGTCGTTGGAGCTGGATGCGTCTCAAGATGCTTTTGCTTCGCATCAGTCAAGGTCGTTCATTTCGCAGGGCCCAGGGTGTAATTTTCTTGACCCAATACGCGCAAAGGGCTGTCACTGCGGCATTAGGTGGCTTGCGTGGGATGACAGTATTGGTTCCGCACGGGATAGAGACGCGTTTTGTCATGGCTCCTCGTCCACAAAAGGCTGTTTGGGCTGATGACGGCCAAGCATTGCGACTGTTGTACGTATCTATCCAGATGCCTTACAAACACCATGTGCAACTGATGCATGCAATCACACAACTGCGCAAACAAGGCAGGCTAGTTGTGCTACAGATGGTCGGGGGAAATTCAGGCTCGTATGCCGAGTTGGTTCGGCGCGAGCGTTTGGCGCTGGATCCGGATAGCGCGTTCTTACAAGATTTGGGGCATGTAGATTTTGATCGACTTCATGAGCTGTATCAGCAAGTTGATGCATTTGTTTTTGCGTCCAGCTGCGAAAACATGCCCAACATCTTGATAGAGGCCATGGCGGCGGGTTTACCTATCGCGTGCGCAGAGTGTGGGCCCATGCCTGAAGTTTTGGGGAATGCTGGTGTGTACTTTGATCCAGAGATACCATCGTCAATGGCAAGTGCAATACAGAAACTGGGTGATGATGCTCAATTGCGCGCTCAACTGGCCCAGCGAGCTTGGCAGCGGGCACAGCATTATTCATGGGTGCGCTGCGCTCATGAAACATTGAACTTTGTTACTAAAGTGGCACAACATGCAAGGCAGATAGCGAATGTTTGATCACAAAACTTTATTGATTACTGGCGGTACCGGTTCCTTTGGTAACGCCGTTTTGCGCCGATTCCTGGATTCTGATTTGCGGGAAATCCGCATCCTGAGTAGAGATGAGAAGAAGCAGGACGACATGCGCAAGCAGTACAAGACCGATAAGCTCAAGTTCTACATTGGAGATGTGCGCGATTACCAGTCGGTTGTGAATGCCGTTCGCGGAGTAGATTTCATTTTTCATGCAGCGGCGCTCAAGCAGGTGCCGTCGTGCGAGTTTCATCCGTTAGAGGCGGTAAAGACTAATGTTATTGGCACAGAAAATGTTCTGGAAGCCGCCATTAATTGCGGGGTTCAGCGCGTGGTGTGTCTGAGCACAGACAAGGCTGTGTATCCCATCAATGCCATGGGCATCAGCAAGGCGATGATGGAGAAGGTGGCGGTGGCTAAGTCCCGTTCGAGCAACAGTACGGTAATTAATGTAACGCGTTATGGCAATGTGATGGCATCTCGTGGCTCGGTGATCCCACTGTTTACGCAGCAGATTCGTGCTAGCCAAGCCATTACAGTCACCGATCCGGTCATGACGCGCTTCATGATGACGCTGGACGATGCGGTGGACTTGGTGCTGTTTGCATTTGAGCATGGCCAACCTGGCGAAATCTTTGTGCAGAAAGCACCGGCAGCCACCATTGAAGTGCTGGCTCATGCTCTTACCGGTTTGCTAGGGGTGCCCGATCATCCGGTACAGACCATTGGAACGCGCCATGGCGAAAAATTATTCGAGGTACTTCTCAGTCGCGAAGAAATGGTTGCTGCGCAGGATTTGGGGGGCTACTACCGCGTGCCCCCAGATCTACGCGATCTGAATTACGGTAAGTTTTTTGACCAGGGTGAAGTCAAGATTTCCGAAGCCGTGGAATATAACTCTCACAACACTATACGATTGGATGTACCGGGCATGCAGGCCTTGCTGATGAAGCTGCGATTCATGCAGGCCATGGTGCATGGTGAACATGTTGAACCCGAGGAGTGATGCTATGACAAGTCCGCGCAAACATGTGCTGGTCACAGGCGCTCAGGGCTTTATCGGCAAGAACCTGATGCTGCGACTCTGTGAGTTGCCCGAATTTGAGGTGAGTACATTTGTTCGTGGCGACGATATGAACCGTTTGCCCGCCTTGGTGTTGCAAGCAGATGCCGTGATTCATCTGGCCGGTGAAAACCGGCCTGTGGAAGAGTCTGCGTTTGAACAGATCAACACAGAGTTGACTAAAGTGCTGTGTGCGGCTGTCGCTCAGGCACATTCCAAAACAGGTCGTCAAGTGACATTTGTTTTTGCGTCGTCTGCGCAGGCAGAGCGCGACAACTCTTATGGTCGTAGCAAGCTTGCTGCAGAAAAGGCTGTTCAGGCATTAGCGCAAAGCACAGGTAATAGATGTGTTGTGTTTCGCTTGCCAGGGGTTTTTGGAAAGTGGTGCAAACCCAATTACAACTCGGTGGTGGCCACTTTCTGTCACAACGTGGCGCGTGACTTGCCTATACAGATAAATGACCCGTCCACTGAACTGCGGTTGGTCTATGTAGATGATGTGCTGACGGCATTGCTAGAGGCGCTAGACGCGCCCAGCGGATTATCCGTAGGTGTTGTGTCGCCAGAATATACGACCACACTGGGTGCTCTTGCTGAGCAGATTAATGCATTTAAGACTTGCCGCACTGGGGCTTTGCAGACAGAGCGTGTGGGCACGGGCCTGTTGCGTGCCTTATATGCCACATATATTAGTTATTTGCCCAATGACCGTTTTGCATATGAAGTTGCGCAATTCGATGATCCACGTGGGGTGTTTGTGGAGATGCTCAAGACGCCCGATTGTGGGCAATTCAGTTACTTCACGGCACATCCGGGCATCACTCGTGGAGGCCACTATCACCACACCAAGACAGAAAAGTTTTTGGTCATCAAGGGGCAGGCGTTGTTTCGCTTTCGGCATGTGCTAACCAATGAACGCTTCGAGCTACAGACATCGGGCGAAAAGCCGATGGTGGTGGACACCATTCCCGGTTGGACGCATGACATCACCAATGTGGGTACCGATGAAATGATCGTCATGCTTTGGGCCAATGAAAACTTTGACCGACAGAAACCGGACACGGTTGCTAGTAGGGTATGAGCATGAAAAAACTGAAAGTAATGACCGTTGTGGGTACTCGACCCGAAATCATACGGTTGTCTCGTGTGCTGGCTGCGCTGGATGTGCATTACGACCATGTATTAGTGCACACTGGGCAAAACTACGACTACGAACTTAACCAGGTTTTTTTTGATGACTTGGGCGTTCGTAAGCCGGACATCTTTCTGAAAAGTGCCGAAGGCAGTACCAGTGCCGCGCACACGATTGGCAACCTGATCACTGCTGTGGACGGTTTGTTGGCGCAGGTGAAGCCCGATGCCATGTTGGTGCTAGGCGATACCAACAGTTGCCTATCGGTAATTCCGGCTAAGCGGCGAAAAGTGCCAATTTTTCATATGGAGGCAGGTAATCGCTGCTTTGACCAACGTGTGCCGGAAGAGACGAACCGTCGTATCGTGGACCATACTGCAGATATTAATCTGACTTACAGCACGATTGCCCGCGACTATTTGTTGCGTGAAGGGCTACCGCCTGATCAGGTCATCAAGACCGGTAGCCCTATGTACGAGGTGTTGCACTATTACATGCCTCAGATTCAGGCGTCGGACGCCTTAGCGCGGTTGGGGTTGACGGCGGAGCAGTATTTTGTGGTTAGCGCACACCGCGAAGAAAACATCGAGTCCGACCAGTCGTTTACCAAGTTAGAGGGCGTACTAAATATGTTGGCCGAAGACCATGGCTTGCCGGTAGTTGTATCTACCCACCCGCGCACACAAAAACGAGTGGATTCCACATGCGCAAAGTTTCACCCTTTGGTGCGACTGATGAAACCCTTGGGTTTTCATGATTATGTGAACCTGCAAATGAATTCTAAAGCAGTGCTATCGGACAGTGGCACCATCAATGAGGAGTCGTCAATTCTCAACTTCCCTGCACTTAATTTAAGAGAGGCACACGAACGTCCCGAAGGCATGGAAGAGGCCGCTGTGATGTTGGTAGGTCTGGAAATTGCACGTATACGTCAGGGCTTGACCATATTACAGACTCAACCACGCGGAGCCGATAGGGGGTTGAGTTTGGTTGCCGACTACAGTAGACCAAATGTGAGCGAGAAGGTGGTGCGTATCATCCTTAGCTACACCGACTTCGTGAACCGCGTGGTATGGAAGAGATATTGATTTTTAACAAGTGAGGGATTGGACTCATGCCCAAATTAAAAAATAGAAAATTAATACTTATAGAACTTAATGAAATTAACTTTGATATCGTTAAAGAATACCTAGCCCTTGATAATAGACTTTTCCCTAATATGAGAAGGTTAGTTTCAAGCGGAGGCATAAGAACTAAATCGGAGATTGAATATCAAAATTTAGAGCCCTGGATTCAATGGGCATCAGTACATACATGCAAAGCTTACGCAGAACATCAAATATTTCGTCTCGGTGACATAGTTGGCTCAAGTGTTCCTCAAATATTTGAGGAACTGGAACAGGCAGGTTATGCGGTCGGCGCAATTTCTGCCATGAATGCAGAAAACAGGCTTAAACAACCTGCATACTTCATTCCTGACCCTTGGACTCAGACACCATCAGACTCCTCATGGTGGAGCCAGTCACTTGGGAAAGCTGTTTCGCAAACAGTAAATGATAACGCCCAAGCGCATATTACCTTGAAGTCAGCGATATATATATTATTTGGCTTATTGCGTTTTGCTCAAGTTAAACATTACAGAAAATTTCTGTCTCTCATTCTAGGCAGTCGAAGAAAGCCTTGGTTCAAAGCGCTAGTGCTGGATCTTTTTCTTCATGATGTGCACTGGAGCATGTTCAATAAAAAGCGGCCTAATTTTTCTACACTTTTTCTAAATGCTGGAGCACATATCCAGCATCATTATTTCTTCAACGCGAAGCCCTTTAGAGTAGCTTCGAAAAATATGAATCCTGCCTGGTATGTTTCCCAAAATGAAGACCCTGTAGCAGATGTACTGAGCCTTTATGACATGATTATTGGGGAATATTTTGAGCAAACCGACATAGAGGTGATCTTGGCAACTGGCCTATCGCAAAAGCCTTACGATCGAATCAAATTTTATTACCGCCTTAACGCACATGAAGAATTTCTCCGGCGGTTGGGGATTGCATTCAGCGCTGTTTATCCTCGAATGACACGGGACTTTCTCATCGAATTTAGCGACGAGCAACTTGCTCAAGTGGCGCACGATGTTCTTGCAAATGTGATCGTGGGTGGAAGCGATGCCAGGCTTTTTGGCGAAATTGACAACCGTGGTAAAAGCTTGTTTGTAACATTGACATATCCTCATGAAATTACTTCGACCACCACATATCGCTTTGGTAATCAAGAACAACAGTTGTTACCGGAGGTGAGCTTTGTGGCTATCAAAAACGGTATGCACCAAGATCAAGGCTTCGCTTTTTTTAGCCGCGGTTTCGCTGCTTATGCACCAAGTGATCTTAGCCATTGCAGCCAAATCGGTTCTTCTATTAAAAAATATTTTGATGTCCCTGCATAAGAATTAATGTGCGTCTTGCTTTAATCACTGAAAATTTCCCACCACTCAGAAACTCCGGAGCAGTTCAGTTACGGGATTTGGCTCGCGAGTTTGCGCGTCAAGGACACTCCATTTGTGTAATCTTACCATTTGCAGACCAGCTGGTTCCATGGACTTTTGAGGAAAGAGATGGTGTACAAATTTTGCGCCTCAAGGCTCCTCAGACCAAAGATATAGGCTATGTTCGCCGGACCTTTAGAGAAATTGCGATGCCTTTCGCTATGTTGCGGCGATTCCGTGAAAGTCCATTGGCCAGCGAGCAGTGGGATGGTGTGATCTGGTATTCTCCTTCAATATTTCACGGACTACTAGCTAATTTCCTAAAAAATGTTAGTAACTGTAAAGGCTACCTGATCATCCGCGATATCTTTCCCGAGTGGGCTGTAGACATGGGTTTAATGGGCCGTGGCCTGCCATATCGATTTTTTGATGCTGTGGCACGTTACCAGTACTCAGTAGCAGATGTGATTGGGGTGCAAACATGGAGCAACCGAGTATATTTCGATCAGTGGCTACATAAGCCTGGGCGCTCACTAGAAGTACTCAAAAACTGGCTAGGTAATCCTGTTCTAGCTCGCTGCCCAATACGTGTGAATGAAACATCTTTGGCTGGGCGTAAGGTGTTTGTATACGCTGGAAACATGGGTATTGCACAAGGCATGTTCATTCTGCTCGAGCTTGCCGAAAAACTACAGTACCGAACGGATGTCGGCTTATTATTTGTTGGGCGCGGCAGTTGTGCAGCCAAGTTAAAGGCTACAATTAAAGCTCGGAAATTGAATAATGTCCTATTTTATGATGAAATACACCCAGACGAAATACCGGACCTTTATTCCCAGTGCAGTGCCGGCATCGTAGCGCTAGACCCCAGGCACAATTCACATAATATACCTGGCAAGTTCCTAACCTATATACAGTGTGGTTTGCCAGTGTTGGCCAGTGTCAATGCGGGTAACGACTTGGTTCAGATAATCCGTGATGAGCAAGTGGGCCAAGTGTCGGAGAGTAATCAAGTGGAGGAGCTGCTGCTGATAACCGATAGGCTTTTGAATCAAATTGACTCGGAGGCTGGAGAATTGCAAAACCGTTGTCGTACTCTCTTTGAGCGTGAGTTTGCCGTAGAGAAAGCTGTTCACCAGATCGTCTCTGCGCTCATGGCTTGACTTCCATGAAATAAATCATGGAAGTTTTCGACGCCAAATACCTCAACGATCTGAGCGAGCAAGCAAAGATCAGCCCGCGTTTTCGCCAACACCGTAACATTCACCAAAGCTACTGGGATGTATGCCAGCGACTTTTCAATGCCATTGAGCCATGCAGCTATATCCGACCACATCGCCATGCGTCAGAGCCGAGGGAAGAATTATTCATTGCGATACGAGGATCAATGGCTTTGATAACATTTGATGATCAAGGGTTCGTCACAGGCATTTTGCGGTTTTGTTCAGAGAGATATGGATGTGGCTCTGCGGTCGGCGCTGAGGTTGCATCCAGCACCTGGCATACCGTAGTCGCACTGGAGACTGGTTCCGTCTTACTTGAGGTGAAGGCTGGGCCATTTAACCCTAATCAGCCGAAGGATGTTGCACCTTGGGCGCCCAATGAAGGTTCTGCAATGGCTCAAGACTATTTGAAGACACTAGTTGAACTAGTTGATAAATTCAGTTGATCGAATAATGGTAGCGCCTAGACGCTTACCAAACCTTCGGATAGCCTTTATTAAAAACACTACGAAACCATATCGCTGCTTAGGAAGAATCCGCTCAAGACCTTATTTGCTCAGTCATGGTTGTAACACCATATCCAATTAGTTGCAAAGCATTACATACCGTCAAGCCAACTCGATAGTAATGCGGCAGCTATTCATATCGCACCGTCCTATTGAACCGCTTACCATAATCGTTTTGTTGAGGTTTACCTGATTGAATGTATTTAGGCCTGATTACCTTTTTTTCGCCCATGTTTGTACTGCGGCACTGGTTTATGCCGGACCGTTGTCGAAAAGAATTACTATAGATCCGTTAACCTAGAATACAAAGTTTACAAATCCTCCTTGACTTATCCTATGAAAAACCTAAAAGTAAATATCGGCTGCGGAATGACCCCCACAAGAGAATGGGAAAATTTCGACAACTCTATCAGTCTAAAGTTAGCAGCGCGGCCTTTTTTAACCAATCTATTGAGTGGGCTGAAGATTATCAGCTCGTCACAGTTGGACTACATAGCATTCTGCAGGAATAACAAAATCCGCTGGGCAGACGCAACTCGACACATACCCTTAAAAAACAACTCTGTTGCTGTTTTATACAGCTCTCATATGCTCGAACATTTAGACAGAGAAGAAGCACAATCCTTTTTGAAAGAAGCCCAAAGGGTACTACAACCGGGTGGAACGATTAGATTGTCCGTTCCTGATCTAGCTAAGGCTATTGGGAATTACATAAACAATAAAAACGCTGACGAGTTCATCCAGTCAATGCTTGTTTGCTAACCAAATGCCAAATCATTTTTAAGTCGCGTACGGTTAGCAATTGTTGGCAACAGACATCACCTATGGATGTATGACCAACAGTCCTTGTCAAAACTTCTTGAAGTGTGTGGATTTGAAAACCCTAAATCGCTATCACCGGGTGAAACCTCTATAGACCAACCTGGCGAGCTGGACTTAACTGAGAGAGCGAGCGAATCAATATACATCGAAGCTACAAAAAAGTGGTCCTGAGCTAACCAATTACTCCAATTGGTACAAGGCATTTCCCCATACCTGTAAACACTTTTCATAGCACGGGTTGACACCATCACTCAACCCCTTGAGGTCTGATAGAGGGAGAAGCTTGCGGCGACAAACTCTATTATAGTAACCGTTGATGTATTCGAAGATTTCCGACTCAACTTCGACCCGAGTTGGACAAATACTATATTTAAGTTGCTAGCACTTCCAGTTACTGAAGAACAAGTTGGTCGCAGCGCTTTACCAGCAGTTGCCTCGGTGGCTAATGCTTGAGCCCAGTCGATTCACTTTGCACCACGGGTTGAACTTGTTTATGCAAGACCGACCTCTGAGCACTTGACCTCTTTGTCGTAGCAGGTCAGTGGATGCGGTGTTCTTAAGCGTTCGTCTTCGTCGTATAACAGCTCCGGCCCAAATCCTCACGGCAAGAGTCTCACTTACCCCGAAAATTGATATCAGCTAGATTTCAAGCGCCAAACATTCTTTAGTTTTACGATTTGGCCACTGGTCTTAGGATTTTCAGCGACCCTTCGCATCGCACGCATGATAGATGCAGCCAAAATGCCAAGGAACAAACCGGCAAAAATAGAAGCCAACACAATGATCGCGCGCTTGGGCTTAGATTTGCGCTCAGGCGGCAGGGCCACATCAACCTGCTGGATCAGCGGCCCCTCTTTGGCCTCGTCCACCCGAGCAGATTCGTACTGAGCCACAAGCACGCCCATCATGGCCTCTCGGGCTTTGATGTCGCGGTAAGACTTAACTGCCAACTGCTGCAGGGGCGACGACTTTTCGTCAGCACCACTACCCTGCTCGAGCTTCTTCAGCTGCGAGCGAAGCGCTGCAAGCTCACCACCCAAGCGCTGAACATCTGGGTTTTGTGGGGTTGCAAAGCTGCCCATGGCTGAGAGCTGAACTTCTTTGGCTGCTATTTGAGCGCGCATTTCTGCCCCCGCTCTGACAGAGGTTTCAGCAATGACAGCTGTGACCTGCATGCCGGACTTTTCCTTGGCTGCTCTGAAATTTGCCTCTGCTTCGGCCAGCTCGTTTTGTGTTTTTGTAATGGCTTGCTCGTAAAACACCCTGCGTTGCTGCGCATCAGTCACAGCTAAACGACCCATTAAATTTCGCAGCTCTTCTACATGTGCGTTCGCCAACTTGGCAGCAAACTCGGGGTCTTTGTCATCAGCCTCGATAGTGATGAGGCCAGACTTTTTATCTGAAATGATTTTGACAACCTGTTTCAAATGCTCACGTGTTTCGAAAATGGTTTTTTTCTCGTAGCGCTCTTGAAGGTTAAGCTTCTGAATCACGGCCTTTTGCAAGCTCTCGCCCTGCATAAAGGCGATGTACATCTCATCCGGGCTTTTGATGCCAGCTGCACCGCCGGCTAAACCAGCTAGCGCGCCCAAACTCGCCAATGCAGAGGCAGCGCCGCTTTGCTGCTTCTGATGCGGCATCCTGCCGGTTTTGGCAGTTAAGATGGGCGTCATCAGTAAGCTCACCACAATAGCCAGGGTGGTGGTAATTGCAGGTATTGCGAAAAGTGTTTTCTTTTCTTCGCCCAAAGCAATGGCTAAATCGAGAAGGCTGATTTCGTCTTCTTCCATTGCTTCAACAGCGGTGTTTGAGGTTTGCTCAGACATAGTCAGCCTTAGTAACCCAAGGCCTTGAGGCCCGCAGCGCCAAGACCAAGTTGGTAGAAGATTTGCGTGATGTCTTTGGCATTACGCACCACCGCGCTCCAAGTGGCTTCGCGGTCTAACTTGTCCGGCATGACGATAGAGTCGCCCGGCATGACCTTCATGCCATTGATAGAACCAAACCAACTGCCGTTGCTGGTAAGGGCCGAGCCATCTGCTCGAACCAAGATGACCGAGTTGCGGTCAGCACCAGAGCCCACGCCTGCGAGCTTGAGATAGTCATTAACTGTTTGGTCTTTTTTATAAATCAAAGCGGACTCAGTATTGACTGCGCCATACACATACACAAAGTCTGGCCGTGTTGGAATGATGAAGCGGTCGCCGTTTTGCAAGCGCAAGTCTGGGATTTTGGTCAAGAAGTTGGCGGTGTCAGGCTCTAAGCCCAGGGCAATGCAGCCCTCGGGTTTTAGAGACCTGATGCGCTCTAAAGCCTGACGCTGCGCCTGCTGAGCCGCCAAAATTCTGGCTTGCGAAATGGCGGCGTCAGACGCTGCACCCAAGCTTTGGCTGGCTTGTGCCAATTGAGCGCTTGATTCACTCTCTAAGCGGCGCACCAGTTTGTCTAAGTTATCAATTTGGCTTTTGCGAACT
>JACCDK011465892.1_pt1 | contig 30910 bp, 31 predicted proteins | sample 7445871 | NCBI WGS metagenome assembly JACCDK01 (sample SAMN15323436, study PRJNA562643) | freshwater metagenome | isolation source: river surface water | place: USA:Blue River Watershed | collected 2017-08-15 | reverse complement strand
TACTTTTGGGTTTATTTGGCGAGATCAAGGATATATTAGATAATAAATAAACAAAAAAAAGGCAAGATTTCAATGGCCCGAACAAAACAAACCGCCGTTAAATCAACCGGCGGGAAAGCCCCAAGGAAACAGTTGGCGAATAAGGCCGCAAAAAGAACAGCGCCAAACACAGGAGGTGTTAAGAAGCCTCATCGGTTCCGGCCAGGGACCGTGGCTCTTCGAGAAATTCGAAGGTGCCAGAAATCAACGGAGCTCCTGTTACGAAAACTGCCTTTTAATCGGCTTGTCCGAGAGGTTGCTCAGGATTTCAAGAATGATCTTCGATTCCAAGGCAGTGCAGTGTTGGCACTTCAAGAGGCCGCGGAGGCGTTTTTGGTAGGTCGGTTCGAGGACTCAAACCTTGCGGCAATCCACGCGAAAAGAGTCACCATTACGCCAAAGGACATGCAACTTGCCAAGAGGATTGCCAATTTTGGATTGTTGGATAAGCCATGAACCCTCCAAGATAAAATATCTTATAAGTAATCCTAAAGTGACGCTTAAAAGAAAGTTGCACACAAATACAAACAAAAAGCTCTTGTTATCATGAACCCGCTTCCTGGTCTCAACACCTCGGCCGTCGTCTTGCTCCTTCTTGCCGTCGCGTGTCAGATCGGGCCTTTGGTCGCTCATTTTCACACCCCAGCACCTCCGCTCAAGCGCGCGCCAGCGCGCTGGCACCCTCGGCGTGTGGCCATCAGCCAGGAGACCAGGGAGACGCTTGCCCAAGCGGTAATTGAAGGGTGGTCCGCCTCAAGGCTTTCCGCATGTGAGCAGCTCTGGGCAGATCTGGATGGCTGGATTCAAGCCGAGGACCTCGTACTCAAGAGATTCCACGTCAGGCATTGCTTGGAGCTCCAGACATTCGGGTCCACTCACGTAGCTATCTGCCCGCTGGACGACCGATTTTTCTGCTGGGCTTCGGAGATCCCAGAGGATCTCGGGTCGATTGGTCTGTCGCGCCCATCGCTTATTATTGAATTTCAAACCGTTATGCAAGGGTTTTCGGATTCTTAACTTCATTAAACAATCAACTGAAATTCCGCGTTTGGTAAACCGACAGCAGGTTGGTATCAAGTCAGAGGGGGTAGCGGGGGTTCGAATATCGGCCTGAAACGCAGAGCGAAATTCGGTCGGGTAACGATTTGAATTTTGACTTCTTGGCTTTGGAAACTCGGAGGACTGAGGGGACCCATGGGCTCCGCCTTTCCAGGTGCCAGTTTGGATTCAATAGGCATTTTTTATTCATGCCTGATGCATGTATGAAAAAAAGAAAAAGTATTTAGCTCGTTGTCTGTTTGGTATGTCTGGGGTTAAAGGGTTTATGGAAATGAGGAACGGGAATCTTGAAGATCGCGCGCACGTCGACCCTTCAGAAACGTGCGAAATCTTTGTTTCCCCGGGTCCGATTGCTGATAGAGTTCGCGCGTTTATTAAAACTTTTGGCCAAGAGGACTTTTTTAGGGTCGTGGACGTTCAGTCCATGGCGAAGAGACCGGATTGGCTTGAAGGCGTCCCGACCCTACGGTGCCCAACCAGCGGAACCTTTGTCGGCGCAGAGGCGCTTCGCTCACTTCGCGCGCGAGTCGAACTCATTAACGAGCGCTTCGAGAACGAGGAGTCCATGAGCGATCAGGAGCTGCTGCATGCCTTACTGCCTATCCCCAAACCGCTGCAACTGGCGCGGAGTGCGCCGCCGACCAAGGCCGAGCTCGACGAGATCATGAACCAGCGGGGCATGCTGGACATTGGGGCCGAGAATTCCGGTCACGCACCTTCCCAACACCACAGCGACGTAAACAAAGAAAACTTGTAACTTTAGTTTCTGCCGTCTAAATCTTTGGTTGGAACAAAAATGCCCGCTTTGTCCGAGAGCTTTGACCCATGGGAGCGCCCCAAGCAGGATCAAAGCAAGCCCCCTCCGGGTAAGGAGTTCGCGGGTCCGCCTGTCCAGTGCCCGAAGACCGGGAAGTGGCTCCGGCCGATTCGAAACGCGACCAGGGGCCCGACGTGCACGCCGAGCGAGGTAGAAATTTTGCAGGGGAACCCCGAACTTGCGAGGCTGAACGACGAGCGTGGGTTCCGCCCACCTGGCATCCCGGAGCTCGAACGCTCAATGGGACCGAGGCCGGCCGAACGCCCAGACGCGCAGGTGGCGGAGGACCTTCGCGTGCAGATGGAGCAGACAATTAGTGAGGTGACCGCTGAAACCGCGTAGACGAGTCAAAGACGCCAATGGGCCCAGCCCGACGCGAACCCCGCCAAGCTCCGACTGCTGCCTGCGGTCACTCACGCGGATCTCTCGCTCAGGAAACCACCGGCGATCACGGGAACGGACGAGGGATCCTACATGGCACAAAGCCACCCGCTCTTCCGCACCCACGTCAAGGATTCTGGGAAGGACGCGACCTCAAGAGACAAGGAAATCCAATACCTCCAGTCCCACCTGACTGGAGAGGCCCCCGTTTCAGTTTCGCGCACTGGCAACCAGCGTTTAACAAGTGGAGTCCAGCAGCAGAGGCCCGAGATGTCTGGGCAATTCTCGGAACCCCAGGCGCCCAGGGGTCAAATTTCGGAGCCCGGTATTGTTGAGGCATCTGGTTTGGTGGCCCCTAGACTCGCCGCGCGTGATTTTGGGCAGGTGGGCGCCGGCTTTCGCACGGCCCTGCTGAAGTCTAAGCTTGAGGGGGGAGGTCTCGGGGCCAGAACGAACGACATGAGTTTTAGCGAGGATGTCCAGGGGACTCGCGGCGCCGGGCCAGAGCAAAGTTGGAGGACCGTCCGACTCCAAACCCCGAACTCGAAGACCGTCGAGTCGGAGGCCCTCGCCAGACCAAAGTTCGCGGGCGAAAAATTCCACGAATTCCAGAAGCTCCTCAGGCTTAACATCGGCACCCTCACGGACCAGTCTGCTTTGAGGGCTACCGCCACGCATGAGAGACCCGGCGCCTCGTTCACGCAATCCGCCATTCAACCCGCGCAAGCCCTCGAAGCCCCTCACCTTTTCCCACGTCTGCACGAACATCGCTTGGATGTTGTTGATCGCTCGGGGGCAAAGGGTCGGGAGTTCGAGGAGGTCCAAGCCGGAGCCCGACCTTTCCCAATTTGCAAGGAAACCACACCCTCGCAGTTCCCGTTACAAAGGGGCGATCGGGGGTATGACGAGGCGCCAACGGCGCGTGGAAGTACGGTCGTGCGGCTATTTGAAACCTTTACATCCGCGGGGTCGTTTCGGTCAGCTCAGGATCACGACCAACCCCACGCCCGGGTGATTAATCATGAGAAACCCTCGGTGTCCTCGACCAGTCAAACGTTCTCGGTTCAAGCCGCGGAAATCGTAGACACCCCCATCATCCACAGACCCGAGTCCAGCTCGAATACCGTTGCAGAAGCCGTCGACGTTCGGCGGAGGTTGATCGCCCCTGAATTATACGAAGCATCGCAATTGCCCGTCTCGCGGCAAGGTCCCGCATCTAGTTTCGAGGCCGTGGTCCCCGCTGGGGCTGCGAGACCCAACCTCGCCCACCACGAGCAGCTTTCAAGACCGTCTGCGCCCTTAACCGTCGATCACTCAAGTGGGTGGACGCCAAAGGAAAACTTGAACTTCGAAGGTCAACTTCCGGATAACCCAAAAACCTCGGACTCTGGTTCAAGGCCGACTTTTCAGCCTGAGAAGAGACCAACGGTCGTTCTCTCTTCAAGGTTTTTTGCGCCAATAGACTAAAAACAAAAACGGACACGTGTTAAAAAAACATCCCCTCCAGTTTCGTATGAACGCAGTTCAAAAGTTGATGCTTGGAATTATTCCGCCTTCAGATATCGTCCCAAAAGACGCCGACCTCAAGTTATTTCTCCGAGAAATTATCCGCAGGCAGGAGCCGAACTTTAAAAAGGCCGAGACCGCGTTGAGCTCTGACTCGCCAGCGGACAGGATAGATGCCCTTCCGACTTTCATCGAGGTTGATTTACAAACTTTGGGTTCTAGAATCGAGGAGATGTTGAAAATGGACACTAAGCTTTCGGAAGCATTGATTCTTGATGCGGTTTTGACCAGCGATGCCGAGGACTCAGTGAAACTCAAGAATTTGGAACAGGAGTTCAAGAAACTTTTAAAGGAAGCAGAGGTCCGAGTTAAAACCATGCCATCTCCGGAAATAAGGAAATGTTTAAAAATGATTGGGGGTGATTATACATAAATACAACACAAAAAGAATGAGCCAAGACAGAGGTGCCTCGGTTATAAGGGTGATCGAGTCTCACAAGTCGCTAGCGGCTTTTAACAAAAGACTGCAAGAGGTATATGCAAAGGAGAGAGAAAAACTCGGGCTGACCGATCAATTTATGCTTAAACTGAGTTTCAAAGAAGGAGAGAAGGATAGGGAGGCACAGTATCTTGTCGACCGCGCCTATGGAGGCGAAGCGTGGCGAGGCCATCCTGACGTAGCAATGCAAAGCGCCTTACAAATGCTTATGGGGATAAAATCACCGGTTTCATTCGTGGCCAGCAACAATGCAAATGACGAACTTGTTCAACTTTCCCAACTTGAGCGATTGTTAATTGGAACCGCAGATCCGTCCAAGCAGACGCCTGAAGACCTTCAGGCCTTCCTTAAGGACATCTTTGACGCAAAGGAGGCAGGAACTAACCCCCTCAGGCCTATATTCTTACACCCCTTCTCACTCGAGCACCATATCGCGCAAACTCAAAAATACTTGCATCCGAATACAGAAACTCTTCGAGAAAGGGTATCGAGGGTTATCTCGAGGAGGCCTAAGTCAAGAGTTGCAGTTGCAAGGGAACTCGCAGCGTCTGTGAGATCTTTGCAGGAGCAAGTCCAGCAACTTCTCATCGCAAGCAGACAGGTCAAGATCGCTCTGGAGGAGTCCATTAACGAAATGACTGATTTAAAGGACGGCGAAAAAATACTGCTAAGTCGGGCAGTGGAGACTCTTGATCAATCAACCAAGTTAAGCGCCAAGAGAGTGAAGGAGGAATTAAAGAATGCGCAAGATGCCATTTTCGAAAGCGGGGCGCCGTCTAAATCCAGTTTCTACTCTGAACTCCTCGAATTCCAGTAAATAAAAAAAATATTGGAACTTTACAGTTGGTCGATGCTTGCGGTTTGTGACAGAAAGAAGCGAATTTTTAGGGTCCTGAGAGCACTCCCATTTTTTCAAGCTTTCTGTGACCAGTCCTCGATTGAAGGAGCAGTGATGTTCAACCCCGACCTTGAAGGCAATGCTTTTCTCATCCGTTGGATGGAGTATAGAATTCCAGGGTCAAGTTCATGGACGCAAAAACTGTCGCGGCCGAACCTTATTCACGCGGTTGTTCGGGATATGGTTTTACATGGAGATTCCCCGTCTTTAGGTATGTTTCTGGACTTTAAGCCAGAAACGCCTTCCTTACAATTTCTTGCCGATTGGCTTGCGTGGTTTGGGGTCATTCCGGCTCCCGACCTCGACGTACACAAGCGCTCGGATCGCTGGTGGAGATACCAAGCTGAGATTCAACTTAGGGTCGCAAAATCAACTCGGACTGGCGCGCTTTTGATAACCCCACAAAACGTGCGGGCCCTTGACAAGGATTTTGAAAAACTCACAAGCACCTTGACCGCACTTCGCGCGGCCAAAGGTCGACTCTTAGAGAACTTTGAACTGCTTGAAACCCAGGGCCTGGGTCACTTATCCCCAAGGAACTTCAGGCTGTTTTTGGCGCGGCTAATTTCCAACCGTGCGCGTGGTCTTACAAAGGAGGACCTCTTGACTGCGGAAAACGACGAGAGTAAACTTGAGACTGAGGACGCTTGGGCCCTTGGTCGGTACTTGCGGGCACTCCGTGCGTCGGTTGGCACAAGCATGGACACGTTTGTAACATTCGTTAACGCACCACGGAACGGTGCTCTTAAGGTTCGGGCAAAACTGATTCAAAACCCACATTCAAATTCACCGGTGAATGTCAGTTTCTTTTACAAACACTTACTTTCGGGCGCTTTGGCACTGGAAGCCGGTGCGAAGGGGGTTCTGTGGTATAAAATTTCGGAAAAGGGCAAAAAATTAGTTGAAGGTTGGCTAAAGAACCATGATTACGTTGACAAACGTCGTCTTAGTGAGGGGATTATAGACTTTATTCGCAATATAATCCAGCGAAACCAAAAAGGTGCATTGGCGGCCTTAACAAAGGTGGTCTTACATATGAACAAAACCAAACGTAACGATGACTACTTGGGACAAATTGGGGCATTACTCGCGGATCAGCCTCAAGACAGGGGTGAATCTTTTTACCGAAACGTGTTGCCTCAAATGTTGCAAGTTCTCATACACAACAAACCATAAATATAAAAAATGGAAGGTGGGCTGGGAAGGTCATCACCGGAACGCATCTTAGGGAAGGAAAATCATTGCTTATAAATTTTTAAATCATTTCTTTTCCCAAAAAAATAAACAATAAAAACGCTTATGTCATGATTCTAACGACGTTGTGCACTTTTCTCCACGTTTACCATCACCTTCTGTCCGACATTGACCCAAAGCATCGGTTTTCCTCTAAAAGCATGATCGGGATGTGTTTCGTTTTGGTCCTTGATCTTTGCCTGCCGCGCTGGTGTTTGGCGGCAATTAGTATCCCCTACTTGGTTGTGGCTTTGTTTGGTGCTTCTATATGCTCATTAAACGCCGCACACCTTGCATCAATATGAAGTACAAAGCAAAAATAAAATGGAACCACAAGCAATCCGGAGTCAAAGTGTGGAGATTTATTCAGAAGCCCTGGGTGAATCGGATGAGGAGAATACCAACGAGACTTTACCGGCTGCGCAGACTGGGTTTTCAACAGCAATTGACAATGCTTTACTTGACGGGTTTGTGACAAACGAGCAATCGAAATTTGAGGTTAGACAAATAGCCAGGGATCCCAAGGACGCCACACGTCGTATAAAGGAGGTGCTTCAGAGACTTGGAAGATCAGCCGAGCCGATCCTTGAAGGAGAGCCAGACGAAGACCAAGAAAGCGTCGATGCATTTTCAGATGGTTCCAGCCTATCTGATTCTGATCAACAGGGTGAAATGAGCCCCAAAGTAAACCGAACCAACACTGCGAACGTAGATCAAGACCCCCAAGAGGTCGCGACCCCGGCGCAACGGCGTGAGTGCGGAACTCCGGTTGAACGGACGCCAAAACCGGTTCGAGAGAGCCCACCCTCTTCCGTTCCATCAAACTTTGACATCTCACGACAAAGAACCCCAAGGCAAACCCCAAGGCAAACCCCAAGGCAAACCCCAAGGCAAACCCCAAGACAAACCCCAAGGCCAACTCTAAACACAAGTGTCGAGAGTCCACAGGCGTTTCTCAAAACCTCGTGGCAGGAAAGGGTCGCCAGTGCTCAAGCGCGACCCGTGGACGTGAGAATAACGGAAGGGGTATTTGGTAGCAATCAGGCACCACGACATCAACCGCCACCGGCCCCAAAACCTCGGGAAAGGCCTGAAACCCCGCAACCTTCGCGTAACCATCCCACGCACACTGATTGGCGGAGGGTCGACGGCGAGAGTGAGAATTTTGACCCAAGAATCAGACGTCAAAAGAATTCCATCCTTCGAAATCTTCAAAGACATTACGGCGGCCCAGAGAACTTGGCAAGAGCCGGGTTTTCACTGGAAACCCCGCTTATTGAACTTCAGCTAGTGGAGAAACAAATCGAGGATGAGGTCGCGGAAGAAGCAAACATTAAGACCGCTAAGGAGTGGTCCGGTGCAATTTTTACTGGGATAGAAAAGGGTGCATTGAAGCTTAATATATCTCGCATGCGAGGTTACGGCGAGTACATGAACAACCCCGATCAAATTGAGAGGTTCGACCGGCCGATGCGCACAATTTACCGCCGAACGTTCGCCAAACGCGCAGGAAACCCACACTGGGAAATTTTGCTGGGTTTTATTGGTTCGCTTCTACTTTTTACTCTTGGTGGGGCCCGTCCGGCCGTTGGGGACCGTGAGAGCTCGTCGAGAGATTCAAGGGAGCATGAAGACCTCGAGCCACCGCCAGTTGGCCTTTCGGGATCTCGCAATCCACCTGAAAATTTCGCGGATATGATCGGAAGTGTGCTAGGCGGCATGCAAGGTGGTGCCGGTGGACTAAATATTGGATCCCTGATGGGCCTTTTGTCGAACCTGCAAGGAGGAACAAGGTAGGCAACAACCGGGGACCTCGATATCTGTGTGTTTTTTGATAATTATAAACAAAAATTATAAAATTTTATAAGGCATTACTTTCGAATAAATTCAGGACCGATGACCTGTGATGTCACAAGTTGCCCAACGGTGATACCCACAGGCAAGAACACGAGGGATGGATAAATTTGATCCTTTCTTTGCCGCAAAGCCAAAAAACATTGCCTTTTCTCACTAATTCCCAGTTTATCGGCATTTATTATACCTTTTTTTGCACTTTTAGTCAACAAAGACATTCTCGTTTTTAAGTCCGGGAATTGTGAAAGTTCTCTTTCTGCTGGTTCATGGCACTCTGTTGGTATTTCGACGCACATTTTGGCTAAGTCTTCAACTGTTGCCCTTTCCATTTTCCTTTTTTTTGAATAAACCCATTAACAAAACTCAGAAATTACCCTTCAAAAATAAAAAAATAACGGAGCTGATGTCACTCTTAGAAAACCTAAAGAGTTGCTTCGTCGCAATAGTTTGCGTCATTCTGACGCTTGGTTTTATCCAAATTATCATTCTGGCTTTCGCGGCGGCCAAGTGCGTTTATTACCATAAATTTTGTCCCGAAGTTGATTTCCAAAGTCGCTACGGGAAGGGCACGTGGGTGATCATCACTGGCGGGTCTTCGGGCCAAGGCAAACGATTTGCCCTTGAATTCGCAAGCAGAGGGTTTAACATATTGCTCATCGGTTCTAAACGTAGTTTCGACGTCCAAAAACTTATCATTAACGATTACCCGATGGTCAAATGCAAGGTAATTCTAAAAGACTTCACCAAATCTTGGGAGCCAAATTTTTTTGACGACATAAAATCCGAGCTATACTCGTTAGAGAAGGGGAGTATTTCCTTCCTAATTAACAATGTGGGTCACCGGGTAGCGTTTCGCCCACATCATAGAATGCCAGAGGAACTGATATACCACACGATAGCGTGCGGTACGGTCGTACAAGCATTGATGACCCGCATCTGCCTTCCCCTCTTACTAGAACACGGAAAGTCTGGCTTGAGGTCCGGATTGTTATCCATTACGGCGCAGTGCATGCATCCCAATATTGGATTTGGTATCGCGATGCAGAATGACTTACACCTACCATTCCTTGCACCATACGAAGCAAGCAACGCATTTGGATTTTTTCATGCAAACAGCATTTACCACGAGTACAAAAAACGCGATGATAATAATATCGACATGCTTGTAATTACGCCAGGGGCGGTGATAACACCAAATACAAGCTCGGTACTTTCAGGAACCATCGCCGCCGTCGACCACGAAGAATTCGTCTCCAATATTATGCGATTAATTGGCAACGTTGAAGGCGTGTGGTCGGGGTCATTAAAACAAGGACTATCTTTGTGGATGGTGGGTATATTTCCGCCAATGAAGGATAGGATTCTGTATGCAACCGGAAAAAAAATAGCTGACGGTCTCATGCAGAGGAGACAGGCGGATTTGCGTGCACTGTAGACAATTGTCAATAAAAAATATTTATTCACCTCATTAATTATCTTAAGTGGGTATTGGTATGAAAAAAAAGCGAGCAACTTTCGATTTATACCTGTGAGAACTAAATCCTAATCAGTCATGAGCTTTGCTGAAAAAGTCGAGGAGGGAAGCCGTTCAACGTCCAGTGTCCAAAGCGAGCTCGAAAAGGTTAAACAAGCTACACAGACGATGAAAGGGGTTGAACGGCACTTCGGGCTCCGCGAGGCCCTCAAGAATGCATCCCCAAGCGCCGCGAGGGCCCTTTTATCCAAAGTAATTTCCGGGGACCTGAGCCCTGAGTTCTTAAAACACGTACTTCCGATTATTACCTCCGGGGATAGCAGACTCATGTCGGTATTTACTTCAAGAAAAGGCGGGATTGTTTTGAAGCTCTTGTCTTCCGCTTACTCCCAGCGAAGATTAGATATCTCGCTTTTACAGGATCTCGTTGATAGCCCTGGGGCCAAGGAACTGCTTAGGAGCATCTCCGAAAGCTATGCCAAAGGGGGTCTATCAGCAGTCCGGAGTTCCGATATTCTCCGCCTGGTTCAGAGTTTAGACCTTTCCGAGCTCCAGGAGGCCAAAGCCCCCATCCTTCGGTTGATCCGCAGAGTGGTCAACGAGCGAACTCTTACGATTCCCATGGTCGCAAACGCGATTTCTGAGGTTAAGATGGCCTTGGGAAATAAGTCCCCTCGACCGAACACTCCGCGAAGAGATCGGTCGGAATCACCCATCTCCAAAATATTACAACGGTCAATTGAACAAATCGAGGCAGGCGAGAAACGAGCCGATGCCAAAAGTGCGGACGTGCATACATCAAACACCGGTCAGGAATCTTCGCATCAGTCTCCGGTTAATTCCGTGGAGGAAACGAAATTACAAACCCCACAAGAGCAGAATAGCGACAGCGTCTCGGTTGAGGAAATAAGCAGCGACTCTGAGAGCGAAAACTAAAGCTAATTAATGATCTGATGGGCGAAGTCGTCAATGAATGAGGTGAGGGTAACGGCCCCTGAACCTTGGGCAAGCTGTAGCATCTTGTCTGCCATGCACTCGGGACGCTCAAGGGGGGAGGAGAGCCTGACACTAGCATACAAAGCCGCCCAGGCCAGGCAGAACCCTGGTGGTCGAGACTTGGTTTTTGTAATTTGTGACTCAAGCTCCTGTCGGGCCTGAAGACCCTTTCCTTCGGAAACCTTCGGCTGCACAAACCTTCCTTTGGGAAACACCCGTGTGGTAAATACCTGCAATGACTCGTTTAACGAATGTGCGTCCCCAAACTGCTCTGGGGTGTTGCCGTAAGGCTCAAAGTGTTCGACGGTTTCCTCAAGCAAATCAAGTACAAGGAAATTGGCGTGCATAATTGTGTACCCGGGATCCACTAGCATTAATGGAAGAATTAAAAATTGGTGTTTACACTTAAGTATTTTCGACACAAACCCATGGTCCTGGACATCCTTTCCCTGGAATTTAATCTTTTTACCATCCCATATCAACGATGTGTTTACCCAGCTTTTTTTCTTGACTATCACGTCCCTAAGAAAAAATTGACACTGATCAGGATGCTTTTTTGCAAGGAAAATCAACACTTGGATCGCATCGTCGTTACTTCCCGTAAAAATTACCATTGTCGAGATTAACTAAAATTTCCTATGTTTTATTTTACCTTCCACCCGATTGCCTTTCCTTGCGAGTTTTCGAAATGCGACCCGTGCCGAAATTCTTGCGCTGAGAACCGATACCCGACGTTCCCGTTCAATATTGGTCTCGGTGCGGCTTCTTTCGAGAGAATCCCGAGACCTACTCGCCGTGACGTTCACCCAAGGCCCTCCGGGGTTCGGCTGCTTCAACACCGCACAGATCACCGGCGTGATGTTCTGCAATTTGGTTTCAATAGTACCAGAAGCCTCTTGGGCCTGAACCTTCCATTTTCGAAGGGCGTTGTGTGATGGGTGATCTTCTTGCATGTCCTCGTCGCACCACACCCGGCTGCCAACGGCAGTGACGCTTGCCTGGCCGAACTTCTGGCGAATGCATTGCTCGTTCCAAAACATCCTCGCCGTGAGTTCCTGTGGCTTGTCCATAAAAATGCCGTCGGGGCTCCTGACGCGGGACAATACGACGTATAACTGTGCGGGTCCCGGGTGCTCGGGTCCAATCTTGCAATGAACGCTGTCCAAAGTCATGCCTTGCACCTTTTGGGTAGTCAGGGCCCACGCGCTAATAAACGGGAGTTGTCTGACCCCTAAATAAATATTTGGACCGGCACCCGTTGGCAAAAGCGAGATGTGCGGATGCACCACCACCAACGCCCCGCCTCTTGCCAAACGGAGGACGGGAACTACGGCATTGTCGGGACCGGCGTCGCTTGGGTTCAGCTTCACGAAAGATCTTGCGTCCGAGTTGCTGATTAGATGAACCGTTGTCGTCGCAAGCTCAACAGAGGTGTTCATGCGCGTCCACCCCACGACCCGGGCTCTTGACCCGTTTACAATCGTTACAGTTTGGCCTGAAAAATCGGTACCAGTCGTAATATTTGTGGTGAAAACAACCTCCTGGCCAGTTCTCACCGGGAAAACCTCCGGGCGTCGGTCCAGGTGTTGCATCATCCTTTGACGGGCGTGAGCGCACACGGACTCACTCTTTGCAGAGTTACAAGGGAAAAATACCCGGTGAGTGGTTTTTGAGGCGTGATTTGAACTGGCGACGAAATAATGCGCAACGAACCAAATTTGTCTTGAGTTTCCTTCGTTTGGCAAAGCGTCCATCTGGCTTTGGTTGTGGAAGTTGACTTCGACGTGGGTGCGCAAGACTGCCGTTGGTTTGACGTTCTTAGCTCTGCGAGCGTTCTCCAAAGCACACGTCTTGATAAATTGCAAAGAACTCGCCGATAACCGCCCCTCCCGCGCTTCAGTCATGGCTTTAACAAAAGCTGGATTATCTTGACGAAACACCTCGACAAGGTCGACGCGCATCGGAAAGAATTCGAGCATTTTGAAGACTTGAAACGCGAATACTTTACCCCACGGGTCGTTTTTGCGGAAAACCGGAGGTAACTGGAGGAAGTCGCCAACAAGAATCATCTGCACGCCCGCAAATGGAAGATCGTGGACCCCTCTCGCGGCGCAGAATATTAAATGAACGATAATAAGAAGCCGCCCATGCATCATTGAAATTTCGTCAATGATCAACCCTCGAAGTTCCCTTAGGCGCTTGAGTATAAAAGTATTCGTCTTCAACTGCGCCCAATAGACCTCAAAACACTCCTCTTCGTCAGGAGACAGAGGTCTCAACCCACAGAAGCTCGCAAAGGTCGATGCGCCGACAACCCCGGTTGCAACCGCACCCGCACCGGTTGTCGCCGTAATATGAATTTCGGGCATCCGAATACTGATCTCTTGTAAAATGTGGGATTTGCCGGTTCCTGCCATACCCATCAGCAGGACGCTAAACCCGCGCTCGATCAGACCAAACGCGTGCCTTTGCTGGGCACTCCAGTTCGGCGAGGCCATGTTGGAAAATGGTCGATAATCGAGGAAAATTTGTGCGCGGGAGGTTTTTTTTCCGAGGAGGAAAAAAATCTTTCCGAGGAGGAAAAGGTCACAATTCTCCGCGGAGGGGGGAGTCATTTATCGAACCGAAGCGCGAGTCGACTATGTTCCCCTGCGCCAAGCGGAGCTGCTTGCGTGAGTCGCAATCGGCAAGCAAGATGGCGGTTCATTTTGAGATGTTTGTTGGCCTCATCTGCCCATTTCTATGCTGCAATGAAGTTGTTGCGTTGATTCGCACCGCCCCCCTCGGAGAGAATTTCCTCCCTGGTTTATACGTTAAACGATTAAGCATTGGCTTCGACGTATCTAGACTTTTATCTGTGGCAAGGCGTGTCTTTGGCCTTTCTTTTATTCCCCGACCATCCCTACCAGCGGATTTACGTTGCTTCGTTCGCCTGCGAGACCTCGAGCTCCGATGCCCGGCTTCAAAGTTAACTGACATCGAAAAGGCGCCAGGATCTTGGCTGGCGTCCTTGGAGCCTTTGGGTCTTGGGGCTTCCGTCAATACACTCGTCCTCCGGGAACACAGTTTAATTGAAAACCTAAGCGGGGCCGAAAATTGTACAAGTATGCGCTCTTTGTTCATCCGCGACTGCGACAGGTTGTGGGACGTTCGGCGATTGGCTTTTTCCGTGAATCTTCAGGTTTTAAAAATTTCAAATTGTCAGCGAATCTTTGGCTGGCCGTTTCTCAGGCCCACCGTTCGCGTGGTTTGCCTCAAGCATGTCTCCATACCTGTTGCCCACATCATCCGAGATTGCTCGCGGCTCGATAAATTTGTCATCCAAAACTGCCGTGCTTTGTCAGATATCACCGCCATTGCTGGATGCAAACGGTTGCGGCGCGTGTCTCTGGCTTTCTGTCGGGCGATGGTTGACATCACACCACTTTCAAACATTGCAAGTTTAATCCAAGTTTCGCTCACCGGTACCTCATCGATCCACGATATTTCGCCTCTCGTTCAGTCTAAAGGCATCAAGTATCTGGATCTCCGTGGCTTACGCAATGTTCAAGATTTCTCATGTTTAACTACATTCGAGCATCTTGAAAACCTTTATCTGGATGACTGTGGGGTATGTCCCAAGCTGGATTTGACAAATTGCCACAAGCTTCGATCCATTTCTATTGACTCGACCGAGCTGACCACTCTCAACGCCTTGCATCGATGCAGCCTGCTCACGACGATTTCCGCGCGTTTCATGGCCAAACTCGTAGACGTCTCCGTTGTTCAGAGTTTGCCTGAACTCAAAGAAATTTTCCTGACGAACTGCGACTCTTTGACCAACGTGATTTTCTTGTTCAAGTGTCCAAAGATCACCCAAATTGAGTGCACAAGATCGCCGATTTCCATGTTTGATTGCAACTTCTTTGTCGAATTCGCTCAAGCCCGAAAACTCAAGTTTATACCACGCCCGGTTGGATTCTCGGTCATGGATTTCGAATCTTGGGATCGGTTGAATAAAAGACTGCCTTTGTGACCCCCCTTGAATTTGCGTTATCCTATACCCTCCCCTTTTACGCAGGTGAGCCGAATTTCATAGCATTTGCCTCTTTAAAGACCAAGCGCGCGCACATCTTTTACATATTGCATGATTTTTACGGAAAAAGACAGAGGAACAGCTGCTAAACCATATAATACTTGGGATTAAACGTTTATTTAAAAAATAAAAAGGTTAAGGTATGGACCATTCCCAGATTCGTTAAGTTCGAAGTGCTGACGGATGTGGGTTTACTTTTGTCGAATATTCCAACAATACGAGCGTACCAGTCTCTTATCATAGGGTACAAATAAAAAAATTACACCGACGGGAGTCTTTAAAAAATGACCCCTCAAAATGAAGAGTCAACCCCACCATGGAAACTGTCGTCCGCGATCGCTGGAAAAAACGAAAATGTCCAAAGATCCATCCGTCTGTACAGGATGTGGCTTACAGGAGCGCTGAGTTTACCTGGAGCTCCTTTGGTCCCAGAGCTTACAAGCCCCAGACGTTTAGCCAATTTTTGGATTACGCACTCTTTGTTATCAACACTTGCAGAGCCGGTCCGCGGAAGTGACGAGCTTTTACACACAAGAGCGATTATCCTTCTTAAAGCTCAGATCCTAGCCCAAGGTTGGTTCGGTAGCATTCCTGAACCTCAAGAATTTCTGGCACGTTTTGACACCTTGAACGACCTCGGCCAAAATTTACCACACGGAACAATCTTTGAAATGATGATTGAAATGATGGAAGATTTCGAAAAACACACCGCGGAATTGTCGGACGACTCTTTCGCGTGTATTATTGAAGCTGTGCATCCATCTGACCTCGAGGATTTCGCGAACCGGACATGCCAAGGTGCGGAGGTGTGTCGTCTTGACGAAGGCCCAGTTTCAAGGCCAAAGGACCTGAGTTTTTTACTCCAGGTCCCACCAAAGCCCAGATTTTGTTTAAGGGAGAGGGCGGACACCGGAGCCGCAAATTACGCGAACTTGGACCTTGGGTCTCGGTTCGCTCACATTTTTGTGTACCCATCTGAACTTTGGGGATCGTATAGTAAAAGTTAAATAAAAACAAACCTGCAAAATATCAAAGGGAAATGTCGAGCGAACCACCAAAGCAAGACGTGGGTAGGAAGTTGAAAATCAAAAGTTCCAAGAAGCATACGTCCAACAAAAGTCAAGACAAAAGAGACGCGAAGGCTCCGCAGTCCCATCATTCTAAATATGAAACTGAAGAAGAGCGCAAGAAAAGACACGCGATGAGGCGAGCGCAAGAAACCCCGGAAGAACGTGCCATCCGGAAGGCAAAGAATGCGTCTCGGGACCAAAGTTCCAAGATCAAATTGAAAGATCGAGAATTAGATACTCACAAGCGCGAAGATTCCAAACGAAGAAAGGGGGCGAAAAGTAATGACTTGCAAGTCTGGTCGTATCAAGATTACGAGCGCGTGACTTCTGAAATAGACTGGGACGCAGTTGAAGCCAAGTGGAAGGAAAAAATAGCAAGCAGACAACCAAAGGTCCAGAAGGCCATTGAGGAAGACGAAAATGACCCTGGAATAGACATCAGTAAATCCGGTGAAGACGAAAATGAGGGGGATGAAGGAGACGATGACGACTATCGAAATGACCCGGAATTAAAAGACTTCATAGTCGACGACGACGATGATGACGACGAAGAAGAGGAACAAAAATAAGAAAAGAAGTAACTTAAATTAGCTTACTAAGTTACAAACCCGTTCAAAAAGAATAAAAACGCTTAGTTTTTGATCGCGTAGTAATCTTTCATGGGTGGTCGTCTTCGGGATATTGAAAACCTGGTCTTTTCAGGTGGAGGCGTGAACGGCGGAATATCATGTGGGGCGCTTATGTTCCTTGAACGCCTTTTTTTAGAAAATGGATTGACTTTAAGTGAGCGTATCATCGGATTCGCGGGATGTTCGGTCGGGGCCATGATTGCTTTGCTTTTGGCCATTGGGGTTTCTGCGTCAGAAGCTATTGACGCCTTTCAGCCCGTCGTTCAATCCATTAAGGAGCAGCGGGCTTCACTCCCGGGAACCATCATTCGCGGTGGACTTGGGGACCTCAACGAATTGCGTTCAAAAATAGCATCTATTATGGAGGAGAGACTTGGTCCTGGGGGGAGTTGCTTTACGTTCGGCCACATATTTTGGAATTTGGGAAGACAGCTTGTGGTTGCAGTTAACGAAGTCAGAGGTTCCTGTCTTGCTCTCCTTAACTCCCAGGATTACCCAGGGGTAGTAGCTTTGGACGCGGTGATCGCCTCGATGTCAATTCCCCTTATTTTTCCCCCGGTGCGTATACGGGGTATGAATTCGTCTCTTTGGTTCTCGGACGGCGGTGTAATGTTAAATTTTCCATGGAAATGCTTCCCGCCAATGAAGACCCTTGGGTTTTGGCTTCTTGACCCGCCCATTAGTAGCTCATACCTCCAAAAGGTCCAAAATCCGGCAACCGAGAACGAGGCGGTGCCCCTTGGACCTCCGCCATTTCACACCATAGTACTTTCCTTACAGCGCTCGTTGTTAAAAAGTCTGGGAAGTGCCGAAAAGCAACAGTTTCTCACCGCTAACACAAGTGAATCGAGAAACGTTATCCCGTTATATAACAGCGCGGCGGGGTATAATTTTGGCCTTTTGACGAGTGAATTCATGCAAAGACTGGTAAAAAAAGGAGCCTTTCTGGCATGGATGCACTTCATGGGTATATCTCCGTCCGATTCCTTGGAGGGAGCGGATTGGAGGACCTCCACGCGTGCTTTTTTGTCAGTGGATGTTGGTCCGAGTTTAAAATTCAAGCCGTTATTAGATTATTTTATTTCCTTGGTTCTTGTTGAATACCAAACGAGGGGGAGGGGGGTTCAACGCGAACAAGGATAAATAATCATGTAAAAATGTAGGTACAAAAGTGCCTGGTGGTTTTAGTTTCGATTTTGCGGCGCGATTCGCGTTTTAGAGTTTTTGGCGTTTGGGATCCGAGCACCGGGCGTCTGTGTCCGACTCTTCCTCGTGTATCTCCTCCGTTGAGGAAGTCAGGTCCGCTCCGCACACGTCCTCGTGGCCCGTAATACAATCATCGCGGCATAATGTCGCTTTACATCTTTGGCATTTACCGAATTTGTCAATGTGCGCGACCCAATCGCAAGAATCACAAACGGACGTCGGGTAGTGAAGATTGTCTAAAATTGAACGCATATGGTCCACAATCGATTCACAATCGCGGGCTTCAATACCACTTTCCGAGCTTGAGGCAAAGGAGTCTGTGACCCGAGCGTCACTTTTTGGCGATGAACCTTGGGTACTTGATTCAAGTTTTGCTGCGCAATGATCTTTGTGTTGGGGCCGACATGAAATACACAGAGAAGCGGCGCAGTTTGTACATTCAGGCATCTTGCCTTCGTCCACCCAATTGCAACTATGGCAGATCGACGTCTCGTAGTTAAGATTACTCAGAGTTTCCCGCAGATATGCTATTCTTTTGTCACCGAAACCCATCTGTTTAAGTACACTGGACTTGGCCGGTGAAAAGTGTCACTTTGCGTTTTTTTAATATTTTTAAAAAATAAACACTTTAAGATTCTATTTAACGCATATTATTTTTGGGATGTCTTTGGCATCGGAGATTGAAAGTATGGTGCGCGCACGATTACATCAAACCGAACAAATCTTTAAAGAAGATCAAATTGACCTTGGAACGTGTGTGGGTCGCCAAAGGTTTGTTCGGGAACTTAAAGTTGCAGACGACCCATTGATGGTCGAGGTCCCATGTCCGTTCCAAGAGGAATTGGCTCTTAGTACCCCGTTACTGTGCAGAATTGCGTGTGAGTCTTTCCAAACAGAATTCAGAAGACACCTCCAAGTCTGTCATCAATGTAATTTACACCCTGATCCGCAAGTTTGCGAGATTCCAGAAATGGGAAACGACCAGATATTAACTATAAATAGACCCGCATTAGACAACTTTAGCGATTCCGAGCATGAGGATTTCGATTTTACAGTTACTAAGAGTGTAAAAAGGCCTATTGAAGATGATAAATTCCGATTCGCTGAAGAAAGAAGGCAAACGTTCCACAGAGTCGGTGGTTTCATAAGAGATCAGTGAGGCGACATACAGCAAAATTGGGAGCGAACTTATGATGCTCCGCAGCGTGTGGACAAACCCCTTCAGGTAACAAAGCTTTAAGTAAGTTCGAAGAAATATGTTGTATGTTTATGGAATACAAAAGTATTTTCACATGTCCAAAGCAACATGGAACTGTACCACACACCTCGCCTTCTCAACATGTATTCGAGCCTACCTCCCACCCGATATCGTGCGTCTTGTTAATGGATATGTATATTGCTGGAATTCAGACAACGATCTTCAAGTTGAGCCGGCGTTTGATGTAAACACCAATACAATTATGACCGATGACCGTGCGGTCGCTGTCGGTCTTGCGCCCGTTGTGTACACTGATAGGCCGCATGTTTGGCTTAATTGTTGTGTCCAGCCAATGTCAAATCTCAACTTGCTTTTTAAAAGATATTTAAAGGGACCAAGTCCAATTTTTGTTACATTAGATATTGAGTATGACAAACTTACCAATGACCACCGACATCTCATTATGAGTAATAGACATAATAATGTTAATTTAGTTTTATTTATGTTAGGACAAGTAGCTCCATTAGTTCGATCGAACGTAGACGCGCTCGTGTGTTCTTATGGTTCAAATTTGTACAAACGATTTATACCCCCCGCAAAAGTATTTGAAATTAGAAAAACCCAGCGGGCTTTGCGTGAATTTGATGATTGTCAAAACACAAAATCATTTTTAGTTATACGAGTATACCAAGAATACCAACCGTTAGCGATTTTCAGGATAAATAATTAAGCTGTGTTTTATTTTATAGGGGGGCGCCGCGTGTGGCCATGCGTTATCTGGGCAGCAGTCTCAAACATTAATAAAACCCAGCGGGATTCGCTTGTGCAATTCTTGTCCATGAGAGTTTTTTACTTTTGCAAGAGCTTCCGAAAATACTCAACTGTCTCAGGATCATCATCGACGTACGGCAGATCCCCGCATGCGTGAATGTCGATGTACGATAAATTTTCGCAACCCGCAAGATCAGATACGTTCCTGAGGTTATTGCAATACTCAAGCTTTAGTTCTTGCAGCCTTGGACACTTCCCAAGGCAGGATACGTCGGAAAGTTCATCGCAGAATTCCAGGTCAACACGAGTCAACGATTTGCAGTGGGGAAGCTCGGATATGTCTTTGATCCGTTTACAGTAGTAAATAGTAATCGTCTGGAGTTTCGTGCATCGACGGAGGTTAGGCAATTTAATCAGCCCTTGACAATCACTAAAATGTACATCAACAAGACTTTTGCAACTGGTGATGAAATCAAAGTCTGAGATGTTCGTGGCCCCTGTGATGTAAATGCTCTCCAGTCTTGGGAATTGAGAGAGATCTGGAATGTTCTCGACGCTTCTTAAATCCTCAATGGTCAATTCTTCTATAAACTTATATTTCGCAAGGGTGGGAAGCGAAGGCCAGCTGGTATTTACACACATGCTTGTCAGTTGAGGTTGATGATGTTCGACTTGTGCCGTCGTAGTCTGCATTTTGGACCGGGGAACAGCGCGAAAGCGTTTTTGACGTTGTCACTGAAATGAAATCTGATTTCTTTATGAAGTTTCGCTTTTTGGCATCATGATAAATATTAAAAATTATCAACACAAAAATCTTGTTTGATGAATATTCAAATTATCAAAATTATTAAAGACCAACATTTCGTTAGCCAGCCAAAGCGAAAAGAAAACACCCTTTAATCACAAATTTCAAACGTAAGTTTTCCATTGGCGATGACCGGTGTTGCAGCCCACCATATTAACCACGCACGTTCTTTCTTATTTTTAACTTTGGTTAAGGCTCGTCTTAAACCCAAAGTTTTTTCAAGATTTTCCAATTCTCGAATTCTCGAATCACTAATTTCATCGACCAATGTGTCCTGAGCTATCATAATATACGCCTCCGCGTGAAGTTTCGCTCTTTTTTCTGTATGTTCATGTTATTGTTTACTCGTAAATTGAACCTTTGGATAAGAGTCGTTTGAAATTTCCATTATTCAAGTACAAAATGCCAATAGTAAGGCTCAAACATACCCAAACAACCATGGCCATCAAAAAAGACAACCAGATGCACCTTAGCGGGGAAAGGTGTTGAAAAAAGAATTGTGAAATCAACGCCCAGGTTACCACCGTCATGGCAAGAACCGATAGACCGAGGGCGTACGCCACTAATGTCCCTTTCATTCTTGGATATTCGATCTTCGAGAACTTCATGACCAGAAGCACCACCAGTATTGACGTCGGAAACGCAGTGGCCAACAGAATCCACACCGGGGCCACGAATGTGGAAAGAAAAACGATTATAGAAACCACAAAAAAAGAGGCAAGGCCTGCCACAAACATATTGAGAATCAAAGACCCCAAACGCGGTACCTGCGCGTTTTCTTGATCCATTCCGTGTTTACTTTAATAATTCAACATTAGTGGCCGTTCGCGTTCGAGGACACGAACGTGGTCGTTCATCGATTTCTGCGACTCAAAAATTTCTTGTAGTCTCTCCTCGAGCTTCCCCCTGGAAGGGGCCAGAACAGGGAAATGCGCGCAAATATCCGAGATTTCACGACTGGCCCGAGACGAAAGGACGTGAGCGACCAACGAGAGATCCGTGGCGATGCTGGGACGTTCCGTTTCCAAAACACAAACCAAGAGATCTTCCAGATTACGCGCAAGCGATAATACCACTGGAATAAGCCTTGGACAAAAGACACGCACGATTCCGAGAACTTCGTCTAGCGCACACGCGACCGAGGCCTCGTGTTCAATAAGAACTTCAAAGGGTTTTAAGTCATCATGAACACTATCGGCAGTCAGTTTCAGCTGGTCTGCAAGCATGCGTACGCATGCACCTCCGATACCGCCAAACAGCGCCGCGTGGGCCATCACACTTAGCTTACCAGCAAATGCACGTTGAGTAGCGCTCCTTAATGCATCCATTCAAAAATACACGTAAAAAACGTTCACTTTTGTTTTTTTTAAAATTTATGATTTATCGACAAAAAAAGAAGCTTGAAAGTTTACTTGAAAGACTGCGCGCCATCAAGAAAAGCCGCGCATCTTTCAACAATCTTGCTCTGAAATATGTGCATATTGGCCTCGTTTTCAACGAAGAAGGGCGAGCACCCACTTTCCCTCACCAAGAGTGAGCATGGTCTTAAAGTTGCAGCGTCGTGATTCCTCGTACCGACGGTGACCCCTTGATTCATGAGATGAATTGGCCCACCAAGATGACATGCAAACCAACCGGAAATCATACGAGACGCGCAATTCTGAGTTGCCCGGATTTCGTTTTCGAATTCAGCCCTTACGAAGGCAGGAAAGTCGGCCGGTGGCGGGGTGAGAAACACCTCCGCGGATCCGCAATCGAAGCAAATGTCAATATCCAAGACGTTTTCGCTCGCCAAAGTCCACAAAGCCGCCTTGATCGCGCCCACCAGCCTTGATCTCGGCATTTTAGGCGCTTCTTGGAGCAATTTGAGCTTACAAGGGTCGATGTCCTGTCGTAAAAGAAAAACTAAAACTTGGATTCGACAGGATAGCAATCTCGCCACCAAGGGTCGAATTAGAGAATCAAAGCATTGAAATGTGAGCGGGACGTGAATGGACAAGGCCGATATATGGTTGAGAATCTGGCTTATGGCTAGCATCAGCCTCCGTAGCTCGTCAAGGTTTTGGGGGACGACGAACAATAACACAAGTGAACTTTTGAATACAACTTGAGCTTTTTCAAAATATGGAGACCGATCCTCGCCAAAGCACATCGAAAAAACGTTGGCCACGCGCTCAAACGAAGCATCGAGTTCGGGGCGCGGAATCATGTCAGTCGCCTTAACGACCGCGCGTACAAAACTCGGAAACTTGTGAAATTCGGAATCATCATCACGTCTTGGGCGCTTGGGTTGAGGCTCCGATTCGGGCATTTCGGTTTCGGAATGTATGTGGAATGATTTGTGAGCTCTGGGAAAAAAGTCCGAGGATTTACTAAAAAAGGAGGATAAAAAATCCTCGGTCGGCAAAAAAAGACGCGCGTGATAAATTCCTGGCTCCAAATCCTCTCGTCTCATTTTTGAAACGGTGGATGAAATCGAGGAGAATTAGAGCGATACCAGTGTCGGTGCCAGCAAAGAAGGTGAAACATGGATTGGAAAGGGGCTCCGTTCACCCGTTGATCTCTGGATTTTTAAACTTTCTCGCTGGTTTCACCGGCTCATCTCAAGATGCTGTTCATGTGAATCTCGGAGAACCTATGACGGAAGCACGAGCCGGGCAAATCCTCAGGTCGAAATTCCCGCTAACTCGATTCATAATTTTGACGGCTATCGATTTTGCGGAAATCAAGGACATTGACCGCACATTATTTGAGATTAAAGCGAGGAACTTTCAGGTGTGCGTGGCGGTTTCCTCGATGTGTTCCGGCACAATCATACTCAAACCCATCCCGTGTCCCGTCCGTGTAAGCGAACTCCCTCACCGCGCGATTCCCCAGAGGATCAGTGGTCCTGAGTTGGACACGATTTCGCAACTGGGTGAGTCTGTTAAAAGTTGTAACCTAGCGAACGGTCCCCAGTTTCATATCTCCATTCCTCGGATAGGGGATTGCAGGCCCGAGTCTTGTAAGCCCCTTCAGCAGGCTCTACGATCGTCGGTGTTGCCTTTGACTTGCGCTTTCGATATTGTCCGTGGGGCAACGCACGCGCGTTTTCCAAGATCCCAAAGCTCGCCTGGCGACGGGGTGCTTTTTACTCTTAGTTTCCACAAACGTGAAGTTTTTATTCATGCAATGCGAGCCAACATTTGCCAAAGACCTTTAGTTCGCCAACTTGAAAATGAAATTGCATCCCCGATCCAGCATCGGTTGGCCACTCAGCTTTTTGAAATGTTTAGCCCCAACGCCGTCGGTCAAAGTTTTGACTTGCTTGGCGGTTTAACTTCCAGACCCAACGGTGGATTTTTGCCCGAGGTGCTTCAGGCGCTGCGCCTTGGTTTGAACTGGCTTCGGGAAGCAGGCAAAGTCAAGATTGCTAAGCTTGTGCCAAGGGGCATGCGTCATCACTATATTCAGGGACAAACCGAAGCCTTGATCCGGGCGCGGGATCAACATGCGTTCGTTTTTTTATTTGAGACGGCTGAATTCGCGCTCTCTGCGGACTGTTTTGACCTCAAAGTCACCGTCGACTTGCTTGCGGACACGCATATTGGAAGGGTGATTTTGGCAGAAGAGGCCTTAGCTCAAGCTCAAACGGCTGACGAAAACGGAACTTTGGTGGTCAACGGCGGAATCTCGGAAGACGCGAAGAAGTGTGTCGCAAATCTTGAGAACGCTCGAATGGATTTACAATGGATTAGAGATCAAGAGCGCATCAGTTACACGTCTTTGAACGTTAAGTAACAGTAAAACAATTTAAATAAATGCCCCGCTCACCTCGTCCAGAAATTTGGCGCTAAAAGCGTCCTTAAACCAATTTCCTCTCACGCTTTAACCTTGAAAGAAGGTCTTTTTTAAAATTCGAAAAATGCTGGTGGTCGACATTCGAAAAGTGAGCACTTGCGTACTTCCAGTGGAATGCGATGACGATGCCTTAAACTTGGAGGTCTTTAAACGAGAAACTTGTGATCGAAGGCATGTGTATGAGGCCGCAGTTAAAATCATCGACCCTCTTTCATACGTTAACCACGTGATCAGTAAGCGTGAAGCTTGTTGGTATCAACTCGCGGAAATCCTTGGCGATCGCTTTAAAGAACCAACGAGCGTACGCGTTTTCGGATCTGACCCAAACCTTCCGTGGAACATTTTCTCTGCGTTTAATGTTTCCCCTCAAATGCACGCCGGCGTAGATTTGGCGCTTTGTGACACATTTGTGCTCGACGAAGAAAACCCGGAAATGTCCGGTTTGCATTACTTTAAGGAGGCATTAAATGTTCTTCGAAACGAAGGTTCGCTTATCGTTCGGACTTCGGGCGACCATTGGTCCAAGGTCAATTTTAGGCACATCTTGAATGTGACCGAGGCGCAGTTCACTGGTGGTATACAGGTTTGCAAGCCCGAAAGTTCAAATCCTACATCCCCGGAACTGTTTATCGTTGCTCACGGGTACACCAACACTCCATGTCTACCCACAGGGGTGGTGGACGATTCCCTGGTACGTTCGGTGTTTAACGCATACCGTCAACGCGCGAGGAGGAAGGCAATCGCCGTGTGTAAAATGGTGCTTAAAAGAAGGCCCCTTGCGACCGCGGAGCAAGTTGAGCAATTGGTGGAAGCGTGCCGCCGAAACCCAAACATTCGGGCCAAGGACCAAAGATATCGTCAGGGGTTTCGATATTCCATACTCGGGCTAGCAGTTTCAGACATGGGTCAAGTGTGAGACGTACACTTAAAGTGTAAAAACCTTGTACGCAAGGGGGTCCTTTTTTTAGCCCGAATACGCACAATCCAAATAAATAAAAAAAAGTAAGAACGCATCCTCGGGTTCGAAGCTCTTCGAGAAATGTCAAGCTCAAGCCCGTCAACGGAAAGAGAGAGTATCAGGAAGAAAAGAGGGTCGGGTAATCGAGAAAGTAAAAAGAATGGCAAAAAAAAACGAAAAGACAATGAAGAGCCCCGCATCCCCTCTGGATACGCATTGTTCACCTCTTACATGTGGGCGCTTAAGGGGGATGAATGGACGAACAAAGGAATGCGCGCTTCGGAGATTTCAAGGGAGATTATAGCACCCGCGTGGAAAAGGATTACGGAGGAGGACAAGAGCGCGTGGACAAAGACCAAAGATACAAAGAAACCAAGGAAGCGTCACACGGAAGCGCGAATAAGGGAAGAAAGATCTCCGTCATGAATTTTTTTACAGCCGTGCGCTTATTAAACGCCCTCGCGATCATCGGCCTAATTTTGGTCGCGGTTTACTTTATTGTGATGAGAGGTTGCAATAAACGCGCGCCACACCCTGCCACCCCTGGGGCGGCCGATGGGTTAGACCCCTCCGAACTCTTGGACTTTATAGATTCGTTAAATGTTTTAACGAACGTTCTAATTGCGATTCCGGGGGTTATGTTTGCCGTTATGGGCTTTGCTTTTGAGGGTTCCCTGCTGGTATTAACGGCAATTTTCTCGTGCCTTTGGCACGCGAGTGGGTGGAAACTCTTTGAGGTGGCGGACACCGCCTTGGCCTGCGCCACATTTGCGGCTATGCTCACTGGTTTCTTGAGGGTGTGTCAGGTGCGCGGGTTCCCTGAGTTCGGGGCCTTTTACGTCGCTTTACCGGTAGGCGCTCTGATCTTCTTCGGCGCCAACACCAGCCCTTGTCAGGAAAAGGGTACGAGCTACGCCAAAGACAGAATTAGCCACGTGGTTTGGCACGTGATGGCGGCCGTGTGCTTCGTTGTTGTTGCCATCGAGGTTCTCCGGACGCCGGACCTCCTTCCCAACCGCAGACTGGCCGCCGCAGTCGAATTCCGGAATGCGGACATGCGAGCGCGCTCCGAACGTTCGAGGGGCGGTTCAAGCCCGAACCGCAGTTTGGTGATCGGGCTTGTTGAGGACCTTTTTGGGGGTACGGGAAGAAAGAATTGAAAAGGAATGTCGGTTGCGAAAATAGAGGAACTCCTTTCTTACTTTGCGGATCACCTCGAGGAGGCCCCTTCCTCGCCGCTCGCGGACGCCCACTTTCAGCTTCAGGGGGACGGATTCGTGTCCCCTGACCTAACCTTAACAAAGGATGGGGCTTTGTTTTTGGCCAGTTTCGACCAGGAAAGGGGGCTCGTGCGTCTGGGGTCGAACCTTGTACCACCTGGCGGTTCAGTCGAAGTCAAAGGCGATTTCGGACGCATAATGATGAGATTGGCCGCGGATGAGCCTTGGCAAGGGGTGCGAGTGCTCGCCCTTCGCGGGGACGTTCTTACCTGGCTGCTTCTCCATTGCCCGTTAGGCGTAGATCTGTGCAATTCGGGGGCGATTGCAGACGAGGTGGCATGCAGGGAGATTGTTAAACCTCAAGAAGCGAAGCACCAAGTTTCCAGGGTTGATGTCCCAGCTATCAGTGACGCAAGGCATGTTGCGGACGACGTTTCCAAGATGGCCGGGAGTGCAGTCAAGGCCGGGGAACGCGCCGCATCACCGATGCTTGGAATTTTTATTGGGGTGCTTGTAGTTGGAATTTTGTCGGCCTTCGGAGGAACGGTGTGGTGGTACTTCCACAAACGGAAACCACTAAAAGACAAAATGGAAATTGCGACAAGCCTGAAACCCGAAAAACGTGGGTCTCTGGACTACGCCCGAGGTCCGTTCGTGAATGAAGCGGGCTGGTTGCAAATCTAAGTTTTTTTTATTGCTTCTCAAGAAAAAGCTCGTCAGTTTACGTTTGACATTTTTTGCGGCATCAGGAAAAAAACGACACGGAAAATGGAAACCTTAAATGCAAAGCTCAAATTGACCATTATTTTGCCTCGGGGGCACAAGTTACAAGTCCACGTGTACCCAACGGATGCGAGTTCTGGTCTTTGGAGGTTCCCTTTACTCGACATCAGCGCACTGATGAGCGAACAAGCCTTAAACTTACTTAGAAAGCAGGAAAATGCGTGCGACGGTGTTGGTCTTCCATTTGTGGATGCATTAAACTTCGCAAGATGGGTCCGGGACCCCGGAGCTCTTTTCTTAGACGCAGTTACTCCCGCATCCCTTGGAAAGTTAAGATTGGTGGCATTATGCTTGGAATTTGCGACTTCGGCGAAGACCATTCCCCGAAAACTGGCCCTGAGTCACCTTGGGGTTCCATCCGCTGCTTGGATGGGCTTTACTTTGGAGCCCCGCCTAAACTATGAACCGGAGGCCAAAGATCTCCGGGTGTGTCTTCGGGCCGCCCTTCTGTACTCCCGCTACTGGATATCAAGGCACAACGTCGCTCTCGATTCTTGGAAAGGTCACATTCACCCTCCGTTGCAGCTGAACTGGAGGAACCCGGCGAGGGAGGCCGCTGTTTTCGAGGCGATTCTTCAACTTTCGAGATAGCCCCAAATACTAAATCGCTGCCCTCAACCATTTCCCAGGTTCGTGTTAACTCAAGAATGTCAATGTGAGCTTTGTAATTTATAAGTCCTAAAAGCACTCTTTCGGCACAGGCCAGGTCTCGAGAGGGAATTCCTGAAACGGTTGCGAATTTTCTTAAAGTTTGGGGATACTCCTCCTCGGTTAGTTTGACCCCGAGAACAAAACAACTCGCGAACAGGCGGTGTGTGTTCAATTTGTGGAACCTGACGCCGGCGTCGGCCGATATTCTGTATAGGAAGACCGCAGAAATCTTGATTAAAGTTAAATTTGACCAATAACTCGTGAAAATTCGTGTGATGTATTTATAAATGGAGATTTGGGGTTCGCTAACACAGGAAAATATTTTGTGCACGTCGTACTTTGGATCGTGGTTGTATTCATATTGACGTGTCAAAGCCCTAGCCAATTTTTCAACACAAGCAAGACCGATAAGGCGATCTGTAACACCGGTCAAATCAAAAGAGCGCAGTTTGAGAAATTCAATGGCTGCAAACGTGTTTAAAGTTACGTTTTTTTGGTTTTTTTTCTAATAGTAATTAATGTTAAACTTTTTAGTGGTTTAGGGTAGTTACGCTTGCAAATCTCGAACGTCAACCCCGGTGTGAACCAGAAACACGAGTTCTTTGGGGCGGCCTTTTATCTCACGGACTTGAACTGACCCACGTTCCAACAGACCTCTCAGTCTCACGGCACGAAGCCAGGCTTTACATCCTTCTTGTGTCTTTGGAATCTTAAATTCTGACTTTGGACTTCGAGGGTGCAGGAAGATCCAAGGAATGTTACAAGGTTGGCAACTTTGGCAAAACGAAAGATGGGCCCTTGCGTGCTGGCGGGAGGTGGCGGTAATCTGCATTCTTTTTTTTATAAGAGAAGTTTTCACTTATAAAAAAATCGCTTCTACCCGCACTTCCAGGCCAAGAAAAACTGACTTTGGGTCTTCACTTGAGCCCAAGTGCAATGTTCGGGTTTGCCTTCACCAGCCGGTACACTTCCGCGGAAGGCCTGCGTTTACCTTGCTGAGGATCTGTCAGTGCAAACTCTAAAATGTTTGGGAAAGCGTGAACCCACTGAGCGCGGGAGCGGAGGCCCGTAGGGACCTGGAATTTGTTGCCTAGTCCGGGATCTGTGATGCGGCCCAGTTTATCTGCGATGAGGGCCTGCCCGACTTGAAACTTGACCTCCTGGTGGATCCAATCTAGGAGTTTTAGTCGAGGTCCAAGGAGCAGGCGAGCTGGCACGAGGCCTTGCGAGGCGACGATGGCGTCTGCGGCGTCCTTGCGGTTGAGCTTGAGGCCAATACGCGACCTAAGCGCACGAAGCGCAGATCTTTGAGCATTTTGGTCCTGAGAGAAAAGAAGAGCACGGAACCCGTAGAGCGCAAGGGGTACAGTAAACCCAATACCCGCACCGAGGACCATCGGAGCCACTGATACCTGGGATTTAATTGTTTTCGTATTTGTTTTTAGACCTTTGCCGGACACAGTAACGGCAACTTTTGACTTTTCTACAAGCGCCTGGGATTTAGATTCCGTATTTGACGTAGTTGGGTTCTTTTCTTGAAGATTGGATATTAACTCTTTCATATTTTCCTTGGTTTCAGGGTTCAAGGTAAGATTCATTTTTAAGCACAAAGGTTCAAGCTTATTTAAAATTCGGATTGCCGTATCCAACACGTGCTTGCGAAATTTTATGAACGCAAAGTCTTCATCCGTAATGCCAACAAGTTCAGAGTACTCATGGAGCGTTTTATACTGACATAAAAATGTTAGTACTTCATTTTTTACTTCTTTTAGCTCATTTCTAACATTAGAGTCTTCAGCTGACCTAATTTTAAAATTTTTGAGAATCTCATTGTATTGATCGAACAACAAACTTTTATACTCTTGAACGAGGGCAATATTATAACGCGGATTTTTTAAGTATTTTTCCTTCATCTTTTTCAGCTTATGTGTAAATATTTGAGAGTCTTTGTTGTTTTCGATGTATTGCAAGCCACTTGTTAGAAGATCGTTTATTCCCGGGACAATACCGAAGCCCATATCTTTAAAATATGTTTGTAATGCTTTGGATATTGTATAAAAAGCTTCCATGGCTAAACTTTGGGTATTTAGATAAACTTCGGGTAAATTTAATTCTTGGAAATCTTTGGGTTTAGTGCGTTCGGCTTCCTTTTGCTTTAAACTTAGGCCGAGAGCGTCCTGTTTATCCTTACTCGTCCGAGTAGGAGGCGCGTTAGTGCTTTCGGCTTCCGCTTTCTGTAAACTTGGGTCGGTAGTGTACAATACAAGCGTTGGCATCCAAGCACCAGGAGCGGTGCTTGTATTTATTAATTCTAAAGCAATCTTCTGCCACGTACGATCTTCGTGTAAATGGGTGATGCCGTCAGTGTTGGCTAGTTTTCGTTCTAGTTTTAAGAGATATAAGGCCTTCCTGATAGCCCAGTCTTGCGCTTGCTGTTGAAGCATTTTATTTTTTTATTGGGATGCATGCATCTGGTACCCTTGCACGGCAAAAAAAGGCGATAGCTTTAAAAAATATGCTTCTACATAATTTTTGCGGTTGAATAAATATTGGAAATAAAAGGCAATGCGTGGCCCGCCGCGCATCATTCACCAGATATGGTTCGACTGGGGTGCGCCGACGCCCTGCGACGAGTCTCTGAAGTTCATGAACCGTTGGCGCGAACTTCATCCTGGGTGGGAGTACAGTCTCTGGGGCGAGTCCGAAGCTCTCGAGTTCGTGCGTGCCGAAGCCCCAGAGTTCTTGGATTTCTACACGGACCTCAGGCTCGGGATTCAAAGATGCGATGTATTTCGACTGATCGTGCTTCTAGTTCGCGGGGGTATGTACGTGGACGTCGACATTGAGCCCCTTAAATGCATGGAGGGGACCCGCGCGACCTTCGATCTCGTCCTCGTGCAGTCTGTGAACTCACCGCGTCGGGCGATCAGTAACTATATGATTATGGC
>JACCDK010581359.1_pt1 | contig 30971 bp, 14 predicted proteins | sample 7445871 | NCBI WGS metagenome assembly JACCDK01 (sample SAMN15323436, study PRJNA562643) | freshwater metagenome | isolation source: river surface water | place: USA:Blue River Watershed | collected 2017-08-15 | reverse complement strand
TAGCCCACATATTTCCTGCTTCAGCAAATGCCTTGTCAGCACTTGAGAAAGTGCCTTCTACTTCTACAGCAATTTCTTCAATTTCACCGTCATCTAGTTCTTGAACACTATACCCTGCTTCTGAGTAACTACCGCTAGGAGTTTCGTCACCACTTCTAAACAAATAGGCAGCGTTGTCAAGCAACTGTACTGCTTCAGTGTCACTGCCAAATGTATCTGGATTAGCACCGTCTGTTTCGTATTCGTCAACTTCTTCTACAAAGTAGTTTGTTGCTTGTGTAACTCCAGGAATAACAACACCAGTTGTACCTGCTTGTAGATTAACACCACCTAACTTTAGGTCGCTACTTTGAATTTCAAATGCTTTCTTTGCCATGTTATATTATTCCTTTTAATCGCCACGGGCTACTTCTGTAGCATATATTTTTACATACACATTGTTGGTTGTGCTAGTTGGGGTTGCTGTGATTTCAATCTTATTTGATACACTGTTCCATTGTGCGTCTAATGAGGCCAACGGGCCTGCTCCAGTGTAGATAACACCATATACTACAGAGTCAACAGTATTAACATTAGTATTTGATATTCTTCTAACAATCATCATGTCACAGGCCTGCGTGTGAAATCCAGTAGTATCACCGTCTTCATCACCTTCAATAGTAGCATGAACTCTAATGCTGGAAAGATCTGAATTCTTAGCTGTGTAGACTACTCCAGTTGCTCCTGTGCCGCCGCCTACTCCTATGCCCCAGTTATTAGTGGCAATGTGTACTTCATTGTAGTTGAGGCTAAATGAGCCATCCTGCTTAAATTCCCAACCACCGTTACCGGCGGATACAGAAACATTACCCGAAGTTGTGCCGCCGCCTGCAACGATTTCAACATTGCCACCAGTAACACTACCGTAGCCACCACTGATATTGACAGTACCGCCAGTGTTATTATCCCCCGGCCCGGCATTAATATTAACATTACCGCCAAATGCGTTACCACCGCCAGCATCAATATTAACATTGCCGCCGGTGCCGTTTGTGTTACTAGCATTACCAGCAGTAATATCTACAAAACCTCCAGTGCCATTTTCTGCCTGAGCATCACCTGATTCTATACGAATGTAACCACCATTGTTACCACCATGTCCGCCGCGTAGTTTAACATCGCCACCATCACCCCTTGGATCAATAGCGCCACCGTCACCTCCTGAACCTGCCCAGATATAAACGTCGCCACCTTCGCCTTTGGTATTGTTTTCTCCGCCATAGCCCTGTTGTCCTTGAATGACTAGACGTTGGGCACTGGCATTATCGCTGTTAGGTGCTGGACCTGTAATCAATACTTGACTTGTGGGATCGTTGCCTAATTGTAGAGTTGGTCCAGTTAGTGTACCATCTTCCCAGTTAGTAGTTGATAGTGTCGGAAATGTAATGCTACCGTCAATGTTTAATATAAATTCGGTTTGTCCGCTGTTTAATCTATCACCGGACCCGCCACTACCTGTAAATAGTTCTCCGTCTAAACTTAATGTTCCATCTGAGTTTAATACAAACGAATGGTCGCCATTGTTAAGACTTGTACCTGAACTTAAAACGCTAATAACTCCAGAACCGTTAATGCCAATAGTAATGCCATCAATTTTAACGCCGCCTAGTACACTAGTTGTAGCAGTTGGTATTGTTTGCACATCTGCCGACAGTACCCCATTAGTAATCGTTAATCTTGCACCAACTTTAACACCGCCTAGCGTACTAGAACTTGCAGTTGGTAAAGTGTAAAAATCATCAACTACATTAACTACGCCAGTTTCGCTAATAGTTAATGTAGTGCCAACTTTAATTCCGCCGAGCGTTCCGCCTGTTGCAATTGGCAATGCATAACTGCCCGGTACTGCTGATAGCACACCGTCGTTATCTATCGTTAAGTTATCACCAACTATAATACCACCAAGAGATATAGTAGTTGCTTTTGCATTGGAAACTAAAATGTTTCCTGTGCCAGCACTTAACTCAATACCGTCGCCTGCTCTAAGCTGAGATACTAAACTAAGTTGCCCAGATGTTGCTCCTAGTGCATTATATAACTCTGTAAAGTTATCGTTAATTTTTTGAGCACCGGCCCTCAGCGTGTCGCCCGAGCCGTCATTTTTAGTTGTGCCGATGTCTATTACTTGCTTTGCCATTTTTTATCCTCGGTCAAATGTTATGTTAGCATTATCAAATGAAGTTTGGTCACCATCAAATGTTCCGTATTCTGTATTTTCTGTATTTTTAAATTCTGCATACCAGATACCCGGTGTTGCTGTTAAGAATTTAGCAATCTTAGTAGTTTCTTGTTGAATGTTAACTGCTGAATCCCACTCAAATCCTTGTCGTTTAATTACTGTAACTTTTGTACCAAACTTTAACGGTGTTGTTAAACGAATAGCACTAGACTCTCCGTCAACTGCAAAGTCTGCGTCTAGTTCTAGATCGCCTTCTGGGCTTTCCGGATGTTGGTTGATGTTATGTACAAGGTAAGGCTTTTTCTTTAAACGAATGTTGCCGATAAAGAATACCCAGTTTGCGCTGTCATCTTTAAATACTGTAGAACTTGTATGTGTAGTAACACACTTATAAGTATAGCTACCTAAGTTAACAATGTCCCCTTCGTTGTAGGAAACTCCACTAGCCCAATCTAAACTAATATCATAGCCGCCAACAAACACTTCAATGTCATCAGCCTGAATGTAATTGTCAGGCATACTAGTTTCGTATCCCTCGTCTGTCCAATCGCTAACTGTAGTTACAGCATGTCCAGATTCTATTACACTTAACATTGGTACAAACTTAAGATTAATTACATTAGTACCGTCAGACACAACCTGTTCAATCATAGAAGTTTCAGTATATGGTACTGTTTCGCTTGGGCCAATATCTTGAACTTTTGAATTAATAGGATGTACTGATGGTGTACCAGTTCCTAAAGTTCCTCTTCTTAGTTGGCTAAGAACATTTCCTTCTATGCTAAAGTACTCAATTCGTTCGCCGCGAATCTCAACTACACCTGGACGATTTTTAGCCGGGTTAGGAAGGTCAAATGTGCTTGCGTCAACTACTTCAAATGATGTATCATTGTATCTCAATGGTCTTACTAGCTCCGTTTGTTTATTTAAACTCAAACGCTTAAAGTGTACTCTATTAAGCATATCTTTAAACTGCATGTATGCAATTCCAGATGTTAATACATTTGAACCGTAAGTTATAATAGAAATTACATCGTTAATGTCAGGAAGAACTGCTAACTTAACAGTCTTTCTGTCTTGAGTTAATTTAAAGTCAACTCCAGGTGTTAACAACTGATTGTTTCTTGTTATTACTACATAATAGTCATTTAATACTGCTCTTTCTAACTTAATTCTACCAGCAGTTAAGCCTGTGTACTCGTAATACTCAACTGTATCAGGAGTAAATGCAATATTATTTGTAACTGTGTATCCGCCTCGTTGTACATCTAAAATATCATGTTTGTAAAAACTTGTAACTTCTAAAGTACTGCCTACAGTCTTTGATTCTTTTAAAATAATCTGTGCAGGGGTAACATCAGTTGCTGGAACAAACAAGTATCCGCTGTTCTTACGGATACTAACTACCAACTGTTTACCAGTGTAAGTTCTATAGATCGTTCTATTAATCTTGATGTTAATTCCACCAAGTTCAACGGTATAGTCTAATACCGGACGCAACAAATTACCATTGGCAATAACTGCAATGTCGCCAATATCTACTGTATAACCTACAAATTTCTTAGGATCAATTGCATAAGTTAATCGATTGCTGCCAATTGTAAAGTGTGTATCGTTCGGAGAGTCTAGTACTTCTTGTCCAACTTTAACTATTAGATTAGATTCTATTGGAAGGGCAGAACCATAGTTGTTTGACAAGTTATAAGTTAAACTGCTAGTAACTGTAAATCTTTCTGTCTTAGCAATAGAGAAAGTTTGATCGCTTCCGCTTACTACAACAAAGTTAATCAATGCTCCTGCTACAGGAGCTGTTGTAAATCGAAGACCAATTCTTAACGCAGAATCATAACTGTTATCAGTCTTAAAAAACTCTGCACTTGTTTGCACACCGTCAACATAAACTAAACCGTTAAATTCTTCAATCCAGGGAGCTTTAGTAATAAATTCAGTTGTTGATCCATCAGCAACATAATAGTCTAAGTCTAAAATGTTTGAACCTGCAAATCCAAAACTAAAAATCGACACAACTTCACCTGCTGGTGGTGTGTCAGTTAATGTAACTAACGAGTTGCGATAATCAAATTCATAGTCAACTAAATCATATAAAATATCTTCTCCGACTTTAACAATAATTGCTTGTTTGCTATTAGGTTGTTGAGTAACTTTAAATTCAGCTGTTGTACCGGTACTAATATAGTTGTCAACTTTTAAGTTAGCACTACCACTGCTTGGTCTATCAAAAACTTTAATAGCCACTGCATCAACTACTTGTCCAGGAACAACTTCTTCAGTTGCTGGACTGCTAGTTGGTGTTACAAATCCGTCACCGTCAAGAAGTATATCGTCGGCAGCAAGTCCTGTTGCAGAACTGTAAGCAAGGTCGCCGCCCGATACTGCGGTATCGTAATCAGTTTCTTGAGGTTTAATAGATCCATCGCTAGTGCTCTTACGGAAAATAAATTGATCTTTATCCCCGACTACAAACTCTGACGGTACTGTAATTGCAGATAATACCCCGTCTGCAATCCATGTATCCATCACATTATCTGTTCCGTCAATTCTAACAGGTCTCAATAAAGATGATACTGTGAGAACGCTACCAATTGCTGGAGCTTCTGTTAGTACAACTGTACCGTTACCATAAATTGTACAATCTGTTGGAACTACTAGTTGTCGAGTAAATGTAATATCTTCACCAGATGTAATATTTTCAAATATAATTTGATCTAATTTAACACTAGTGCTATTGAGAATTTCAGTAACTAAGGTGTTATATCCAAACATGTTAGTTACAGCCGATGTGACAACATCTCCAATTCTAACACCAACAGTACTAGCTACACTTAATACAAATCCGCCCTTAGTGTTAGATAATGCTGTTGTAGATTTTGATACCGATGCAACTGGATTTACTTGAAGCAAGTTGTAAGTATATGTTGTTTCACTATCTGTAATAGTATGCTCAGTAACATCGTATTTTACATGATAGACATTTATCTCTGTGCCTTGTGAAGGAACATACGGTAATTCAAAGTCGTGAGTATCAGCGGCAACAGTAACAATATAATCATCAAATGTTGGATCAAAACTATCCCATTTATCAGAATAATATGGAAGTGTTCCCCAGCCTGCACTTACCCCAAAGTCTAAACCGCTAACAACTACACCACCGTAGTCAACTCCAGTCATTAACTGGCTTAGGTCTTTACCTAGTTCGCCAGATACTGGATCATAATAATATTGAATTCTGTCAGCGGCGTTAAGTAAAGACCAGTCTTTAATGTAAGTCACTGAAACAACTGCTTCGTCAGCAATAGCAGTACTAAACAAGATTGATCCGCTGTAGCTTGTATAACCTCTAGTTGTAGATCTAACAATCGAAAGTTTGTAGCTGTCTCTAAGGACTTCTACTCCATTAATAGTTACTTTAGACTTGCCAAATCTAGTATCAGGAGCCCATGTTAGCGGCCACTGCAATCTTGATCCAGTTCCAACAAATGTTTCTGTTTCTTCTAATTGTGTAATAAAATAAGTTTGTGTGATTCTGTCAAACTTCATTTTAATTAAATTAGAACGAATTACACTATCGCCAATAATAGCAACTGCTCTAGCATCTGTACCGCCAGATGATCCTAGGCCGCCTTCAATAATAACTGTTGGCGCACTTAAATATCCAGTACCTTTAGTTAATAGTACAATTCTGTTAACTTTACCGTTGCTGATAAACGCTCTACCAGTAGCTCCAGTGCCTGTATCACTAACAATTCTAACCGCAGGAGGATTTGCATATCCTGATCCGCCGTCAACAAGCACTAGTTCAGTAACAATAAATCCTAAGTTATCTTTCCAGTGCTTCCACGGATAAGTGTCAATTAAATCGCTGTCGGCAACAACTTGCCCGTCAACTATAGATGTTGTAATAGGCAATGTTGTTTTGTTTTGATAGATAGGCATTAAGTCAAAATCGCTAACTGCCATTTCACCAGTGTCTAAATTTGTATAAGAACTGACATATTCTCTAACCTTAGTTCTATACGGCTTAACTTCGTTAATATAACTTTCGTAATCAGATAAATTATCGTTGTTGTAATTAACTAGTTGTCTTAATGCGCCAGTGTTATGCTGTGCTTTAACAAAACTAGTTTTAAAAATCCAATCGACAAATGTTTGTTCGCTTAGAACATAACGAATACTAGTAAAGAACAAGTTTAAATATTCAGTCTTTAAGTCATCAATAAGAATGTCATCTTTTAATGCGTTTAAAATAATTCGCAACTCTTGGCTAGCAGAGTTATCAAACATACTTCCGTCATACAACGCACCATCATAGCCGTAAGTTGTATTTGTAAATGAATACAATGTTTGATTTAGTTGAATTGTTCCATTTTGACTTCCTACTACTCTATATTGTTGTGTCCAGTCAATTGAGTCAACATCTGCATATTTCTCTAATAGTAGCCAGTTACCTGTGTTAGTTGTTCTTACTTTTACAATGTTTCCAACACTAGGAGTGATATTGTTTAATTCTACAAATGTGTTAACTGCATGATCAATTGTAGTGAACTGAGAATATCCAGTTTCATACCAATCAACATATGACCAGTAGTTTCTTGCATCGTAAGATTGAGCTCTGATTCTAGACCAGGTTAGAGTATTAACATCATATGAATAAATGCTCCATAGCCCGTTTGCTTGGCTATCACTTCTTACTAGAACAGAGTAATCTCTTACAACAAAAATTGTGTTTGAATCATAACCAGACCCTTTAGCAATTACTTCAATACCTGTAATTTGCCCTTTAGTATTGATTACAGATTTTACAACTGCACCTTTGCCCGATCCAACTACAGTAATTGCAGGGGGTAATAAGTATCCGTTTCCTCTAGTATCGATTGTTGCGCCAGTAATAGCACCATCAGTTACGATAGGTGTTAGTGATGGTCTTACAAAAGATCCCACATTAGCAAATCTCAATTCTAATTCAGTATCTAATACAGTATCGTAAAGCCCGCTAGATTCGCCTGGCTGAACTTCATATGCATCTAGATTATCTAAACTTCTAGTATTAACAACATTGTGCTTGATTAAAGATAAGTTAACACGCTCAACAAATTGTTTCAGTGCTTCAAAACGATTTACAAACATGCCTTGGCGTGGTCTGTTTTCAACACCATAACTTAGTTTTGGAGGAAGCACTGGATCCGGAACTACTCGACCTTCTAGATCTTTTCCACACAAGCTGTCAAACCATTTTTGCTCGATACTCTTAGGAATTGTGGTGCTCTGGTTATTGCTAACTAACTTCCACTCGCTATGAATATTTTGTTCGCTTACTTCGTTAATCCAGTATTCTACTGATAAGACTACATCTTTATCTTCTAATAAAGGTTTGACATTAACTAAACTAAAACTATTTGCACTAGTTAATGCTAGATATTTGTAACCTTCGCCTCTTGGATTTTCAATTAAAGCGGCAACAGTTTCAGCTGACATTTTTCTATCGCCAACACTTGGAATAGTTTTCTTATTCTTTACCCAAAAATAGTATGTGTACTTGTAAGTCTTGCTAATATTATCGTAGCGTTTTGTTTCGCTATAAACATTAGAACCGTACAAACTAGTACCACTGATTCCTTTTGCAACACCTTCTTCAGAGTCAGCAATAGCGTTCCATGCATCAGGTTTAAGATTTGTTTCTACCCACTCATAGATATCGATACTAGCATTAGGGAATAACGAATTCCAGTTACTATTTCTATAAAGAATATCCGAATCGTAAGTGTTAATAAATTTAGCAGTTCTTAAATCCCACCATAGCATACCCACTTGTTTTTTATTCCAAGCAATGCCTGAATCAACATTAACTGTATCATCACCGTAAGAGTAAACAGCAGGATCATAGAAAGTTTTAAATTTAACTTCTTGATCTGCTATTCCGGGTATATGACCTTGCACAGGGTCAAGTACATCTAAGTAAGTTACAATCTTATTAGATACTCGATTGTATAAGAATGCTTTTTTAACTTTAGACAAGTCTGGCTTATCGATTTCTCTATGGATGATGTTCCAGCTCTTTTTGCCAACTGGTTTTCTGTATTCATATACCTTGCCAGAAACAAAAGTATTGTCTACAACATACGGTGCGCCAACTACAATGTAATTTCCAGCAGTTGCAAACCCTGTTCCATATCCGGATCCTGCTTCAGTTGGATTTGTTAATGTTTCGCTGTAAATCCACTGTGAAGCGTATCTGTCAAAGATATCAATTTGGCCGCTGTCTACTGTAGTAGCTTTAAACTCGGTTACATTTGCATCAAAGGTTGTTGTGCTATTATCAAATGTTACTGCGCTAGTACTATCTGCATTTTCACTGTAGACTACTAGTGTTTCGTAATCGTTAATAAACGAAAGCTTCTTTCCAAAGTATCCAGCAGTTTCTGGTCGAGGGCTTGTTAATGTTTGTACAGGAGTTCCTGCAACAAATGTGCCGTTAACAAACGAACCATACTGGCTAATATTATATTCATAAACATAAACCTTACCCTGGTCTAACTTAGAGTCATCGGCTAAAATAGAGCTAACTGCAATGTACTTGCCAGACTGACTTATAGCAACACTTTGTCCAAAGTACAAATCTGTGCCGGTTAAAGTTTGCACTGGGCTAGTTGACTCAGCAAGATCATAAACATAAACTTTGCCTGCGCTAGTAGTGTTTGGTGCAGAAATTAATAATCGGTTTGTTTCTAAACTTACAGAAATTAAGTTACCGAAGTTCCCTGTTGCGCCTGCTGGTGAATTAATAATGTTGTCATCGTAACCCCAGCTAGTTGTAATAAACTCTAATAATCCGTCAGGGGTTGACACAGGCGCTTGATTTAAAATCAGCTTAGTTGAGTTAACTACTGAACCCACTATCTGATTTCCGTCGAACCCTGTTCCTCTAACAACCATTCCTGGTTCAATGCCAGTTGTGCTTGAAACAACAATAACATTGTTTAAACTTCCGTTAGGGTTATAGTATGCAGTAGCTTCGATGATATCTTCGTAGTTGACTTGATACACTATACCTTTATTAGTTTCAAACCCTTCAGCACCAATAAACAATGTGTCATTTCCAAACGCAAGACTTGAGCCAAATCTTTCATTGGCGACTGGTGTCGGGCTTAAGAATGTTGTTACTAAACTGTAAATGTTATTTTTATCTTTTTCGTATAAAGAAACAACACCGTGGGCAGTAATTGTTAGATTGGTTCCAGACGAGTCAACTTGGTTAAGTCTTACATTAGAAGTAGAAGTAACACAAGCATTACCTGCTCTTGGACTACCCACTGCTAGCCAGCGGCCGTCTGCAGATGCCGCTACTACTTCTGAGAGCCAAGCATCTTGATTAGGATTTACACCAAATGCACCGTCTTTTGCTACAAATGGTTTAACTATTGTCTGGCGTTGAATCCAGGGAGCATTTGGGCCAGGAGTTTTGTCGTATATAACAATTTCCCCTAATGCAGTTGATACTCCAATAATGTTTCCATTGTTACTTAGATTAATCGATCTTCCGTAGCCTAAGCCTTCAGCTGGCAATGTGTTCTTTAATATTGAATTAGAAAATACAGAATTGTATTTCCAAGTTGCCCACTTGCCTGTACCGTCATCGTCTGTCCATAGTAGTTCATTTTCTAACAGCTCTCTAGGCAATGCTGTATTTGCTTGATCGATTGAACTAACTCGTTGAGAAGTTAGTGCAAAGACTAGCATAATTAATTGCTCAGTAAACGGAGCTGACCAACCGGCAATATCTGCTTCAACTACAAGTTTGTTAAGTGTTACAGATTTAATCTTGTAGAAACCATCAATTAGACTTGTTTGGCTGATTCCAATAAACGACCCAACTTCTAGATCAATTAACTTGCTAGTAATAATAGTAAGTTCTTTAGAAGGTTTGTCGTATGTTACATCAACAATTCCCAGATTTGCAGGAGTGTATCTGTAAATGTTCCAGCTAGGGCCATCAAAACCTACCCAAATATAGTCTCCAGTAGTAAATCCTGCGTTTGACTTAGACGGTAAACTGTCGATATAGTCAACTACTAGTTTAACTTCATCCGGTCTTACATATCCGGGGCTTCTTAAGAACGGCTGATAATTTGTAACTGTAGGCCATGGACTGTTATTGTACCCGATTGGTTTTACATAAACATCTGTTGGAGTTTGTCTATATACAAAATCAACCTTAGTTCTGTCAACGATGTTTACTAATTCAAACGCTTGTGGATTTGACTTGAACTCAGCTTCGTCTAACACAAATTCAATGTTTTCAAAGGCAGCATTAGCACCGTATTGACCTACACGGATTGCCCACTCTTCGTAAAAATTAATACTGTCTTCACCGTCGGCACTTAGTACATCAAACAGCTTGTTTAAACTGTTTTGTGTACCTTTCTCAATAATCATACCTTGGTAGAATTTAAATTCGCTAACATCATCTTTAATAATGTTTGACAAGTACTGACGCTTTTGATATCCAATCAAGTGCTGTGCCATTTTCTGTTGGCCGGCGTCGAAATTATCGCTGTCTAGGCTATAGAAGTCAGTAAACTGCCCTGCTTTATAACTCCAGTTTGGAATTAGTTGGGCTGTAGGTTTCTCTTCTAATCTGTACCAATCTGCACTAGTAAACACTTCCTTGCCCGGAATGAACGCATTTGCGGTATAATAAAATTCTTTATACTTAACAATGTCTCCGAGCGCATAATCTTTCCATGATTCCCAATCGCTTATATTTGCTTGATCAAATATAAATCCTGGAGCATCAAATGCCCCGTGCCAGTTAGTAGTTACATAACCTGCAACTTTAATTCGATCTTGTTTATAACCGCTTGCTGGATTATAGATTGTGTCGTTGAACATTGTAGTGTTGTTTAAAATAACTACTTGTTCTTTTTGTACTAGATAGAAACTAGCGCCGTAAATGCCGTCTGATGCCTGGGGAGCGTAACTTACTTCGTTGCCGTCTCTATAACTGTTTAAAAAGTTAGGGACAATAGGTGTACCGTCAACTTTAAAAATTTCATAACCGTTAAACGAATTACGAATATCGTCAACTACACTAATAGGAGCAGTAAATGTTACCTTTGCCGCGCTAGGGCTTAGAGATATTACTGAACTGCCAACTGTGTTAAGACCGTCAAGTTTAACAAAATCATCTTCAACAAAAATTGAACTTGCTTCGGATTTTCTAATAGCTCGGTAGTAATCTCCGTTATATCTAACAATTTCTCCAAAGTTAGTAACATTATCAGGTAACCATTCTTGCCACTTGTCTTGGCCACTAGACCAATTCTGTGTAGTCCAGAACATGAACTCTTTGGCGCTAGTTTCCCAGTTTGTAACAACTGATAGATTGTTATTAAAGTCATCAAAGATAAAACCTTGGCCTTTTAAATATTCGCCGTAGCCTAATAAGAAGTCAACTACTTCTTGGATTGTTCTAAACTTAGTGCCGTATGGAACAACTAAAACTTCTGTTCTATCCCATCCAGTTCTAAAATATGCATCGCGGCCGCCAATTATTGGCAACGCTGGCAACGATTGATATTTAGAAGCGTCAAAGCTGGTTGCAACATGCAATACTTTTACTCTAAAATATTTGTTACCGTACTGTACAATCTTTCCGGCGGCATACTGTTCGCCCGGTGTCCATGTACTAAAACTTTCTGATATGCCTCCAACATTAACTACTCGACCATCTTGTGTCCAGCCATAGTAATTAAAGTAAGGTTGTGTTTTACTGTAACCTTTAACTTCAAATCCGTCTTCTAACTTAGTAACAATTACACCGCTATATGTAATTTTCTTAACTGGACTAGAACTGTTTAGAATAATCTCATAGTCTTCTTGAGGAATAAACACACCGGCAGTGGCTGTTGGACTCTTGCTATCAAGTAGTAAGTTAAATTTTTCTTTGCTTGTAAATCCGCCAACACGATAGCTAATTTGTGCTGACAAGTTATCCATATCATATTCGTAAGATGCAAAAGATTTTAAATTGTCACTTACAATATAGTCAGCAATGTAGTTAATAATACCGCTAGTCTGTACACGAGTACTGCTAGAGTAAATGCTTGGGAATACTACATCTGATGATTTAATTCTTAAACCCGTGTCTTTATAAACAAGTTGACCTGTTACATCTCTTACAACTCTTGATCTGTCAAGTAACACACCAAAAACTTTTGATGGCTGTAATAGCATCATTGTAATAATAACTGCAAACGGATAATGGCTACTTCTTCTCCATGATCCTTCAATAGGGCTCACATCGCCGAATACAAAGTCGCCGTTCGTACTTGGTGTGATAACACCGTTCGCCATATTAGATAACAATGGGCTAATAATATTTCCGTTACTATCTACAGGAATACAATTAATTAAGAAAGGTCTTGCATACTTTTCAAGTCTAATAACTGGACGATTTGGCTCTCTGACGATACCTTCTGACAGATCTTGCCATAAAATTAAATTGTCTCGGGTGTACGGAGCTGGGCCGTACACTTGTTGCCACCACTTAGGTTCGATTGTAAACCCTAACATTTCCCACGGACAGATGTTAGGACGATCAGTGTCTAACATCCAACGATATACACCCCTCCAGTAACCCGGAACTTCTCTGCCGTCAGGAGCAACATGCCCTCTATAGTTAAAAGACATAGAGTTTGTCCTGTCAAAACTTAAAGGCTTAGTAAAATCTCTGTCAATTAAACTAGTCCACTTATAAAACTGTGGTGCTAGCACTTGATTAAATTCTGTTAAACTAAAGTCAGTAGTTCTGTTGTATCCCGGAACAATATCAGTTATGTCAAAGATAGTAGGGTCGTACTCAACTTTAATGTTGTTAAAAATTCGTTTTTCTAATTCAATAATAAGATCATCACGGAAATCACCGTATGCTAGCACTTGACTACCATCATGACCTTGTATCATTGTGCGAGGAGTAATTAGGCTAGTGTCTTCATAGATCATCGGCTCGTACTTTGGCCATAAACCTAACTTCGTAGGAGTTTGAGGTACGAAGCATCCGTCTGTATTATCGTATTCATAAATTCTAATAACATTGCCATTGGCTAATGTTGCAAGAATCTCAACAAATCCTAAACCATCAAATGTATAATCCTTACCGTGAATTAGTTGTGTTCCATTTAAGTAAACATAAACTGCTTTGTTTGAAAGTGTAGTTAAATCAAAAGTGCTACTTAACGGATATTTTTTAATTCTGTAATCAATTACAGTATAGTCGTTAGTTAATTTTGCAGTATAACCTACCATGTCACTAAAATAGTAAGGACTTGTTTTAGGTTTGTCTTTATTAATTTCTGCTAAAATTAAATTAACATGTTCAACGGTTGCAGTATCAACACCTAGTGTTTCAGCAACATTTAAAAAGTTTCTTTTAAACTTATTATAATCGTCTTTGCTCTGCTCAATTGCTTTGATAACATTATTCTTATCAGAAGTAATATGATATAAACTTAAACTTGCTGGGCCACTGTGTTGAACAAATTTTGTACCGTACTGTGTTACATTGCCTAAATCTCGTAAGTTGTTGCTTCCTGGGAAAACTCCGCTAAATTGAGATTGGATATTATCAATTATAGAATTAACATGGTCGCTTACTTCACCTAATGTAAACTCGTTGATTAATTCGTTTAACGGATTATGCTGTAGGTTGATAGGAATTTCGTAGTAACCGTTAGAGTTAATTGGTTGGCTAGCAAATGTCTTGATTGTTAGCACATCGTTAGTAGTAATATCAGTAGCAAGAACAATTTTTTTATACGCTGGGCCGTCAACAACTTGCCATTTATTTTTATCTAATCTAATACCGTTTACATAAACTCTTACTTCTAAGTCAGCAAGGTCGTTAACATCGTCAAACACATCAACATCAAAGTTATTAACTTTGTTTGAGTCTTTATAAATTCTAATACCTGCTTGTGAATTAGATACTGTGCTAGTTTGCCAACCGTTTAGATATGCAACAGCATCAACTGATTCTGTTTTAACTAGATAACCTGCGGCAATACTTTTTGTGATAATTGTAGAAATATCTTTATATTGAAATTCATCAGTAGCTAATGAAAAATTAAAAACAATGTCTCCAATGTTGTTAATATTCTTATACGACAATGCAAACCCTAGATTACTATCGGCAGTTCCTGAACCAACTTTATAACTAAAAATTGTTGTTCCAGCAAAACTAGAACCGTCGTATACCGAAGTGTCACTATAACTTACACCGTTACTGTCAACAATATCAAACAATGGTGCTTGATTGCGTTTTGTTTTTTGTTGTGTTATTTTCCATTCGTCGCCGTTGAACCAGTACATTAAACCTTGATTAGCTGTACCTTGCTTAACTAGAACTACTTGATCCAACACTGGTTCACTTTCTGGAATCAGGTGAATCTGTCGGCTAAGTTGTCCGTTTTCTGTTGTGTGTCGGACGTCAATGAAATCTACTCTATAGATTTTATTTTTAACTAGAATGTCAGTGTCGGCTGTAAATAAAATTCTTTGGCCTTGCGTTACCGGTTGTCCATCAATGTTATAACCTAAGCTACCTTCAATAGTTGAAAAAACATCTGTTGTAAATGTGTCTACCAAGTCAACATCTGCAACAGCAACCCTACCAAAATTGTAAAGTTTAATGTCTGCATCAAATTCGATAATAGGTCTTACAGCCCGGGCAGACTGGTCAATGTCTGGAACTTTTCCGTTAAAGCTAGCACTTGCCTCGATGACATCTTTGTGGAACCAACGGTTATAGCGGCTCCATGGGTTGTGGTCTTGACTAGATCTATTAATAACAACATAGTCTGGATCTTTAGCGTATGATGTTGCATCACTAAACGGTAAACTATCAAATGGTGTATCATCAAAAAGTACAGACTCACTCAAAGTATAAGCACTGATTAATTCTAATGTAGATTCGTTTACAAGTTTAATTGAAGAACCAACACCCTCAACATAAAACTGACCGCTGGCATACTCAGCAGGTTCTACTCTACCGTAAAATGAAACTTTCATTCCGTTACTTAACGGAGTTCCGTCTGCTAGTGTGTAATTTACTTTACCTAAAATTTCTGTTTCAACATTAATGTAGGTATTTTCATCAATTGAATTTAATTGAAATACACCGCCTAAATCTAAATCGTTTTCACTTAAGTAGTACAATACATCTGGTGCATCGTATGGTACTTCAAATGTTAGTAATCCGTCAGTTACACCGTTATTAGTAATTCCTTTAACATATCGATCTAAAGAACCAGAGGTTCTTGATGTCTTAATACTAAAAGGATTGCCTGGGCTATTAACCTTAAATGTGTAAGTTTGTCCTTTAAACAACTTAATAGTTGGATTTCTAGTTAAGCCGTCGGGAGTTAAAACAAAAGAAAAACTATCGCCTTGGTCTTCAATTCGAACATCAAACTCACTAATAATTTTTTCTTGCTGGCCAGCAATCTTAATAACATCTGGGCCATACGGTAACCAGTAGTATTGCTGGAAATTAATAAACTTATCCCAGTTAATGTGTGGATCCCAAGAATAAAATTCTTGATTGTTTATCTTTGAGTGGTTTGAAGTGTTAGCTCCAAACACAGTTAACTGGTTAATGTAATCTTGATAGTCTTTAAAGAACGATACTTTTCCTAACTCGTCTTTAACTGTAATACCTGGCTCTAATTGATAATTCTGTCTATCTAAGTTAGGAGCTTTAATAAAAATGTCGCTGCCAACAGTTGCTTTAGAGTTTTGACGGCCTACATATCCGTTAATTTTATTAACGGTGCCGTTCTGCACTAACTGATCTGTTGTTGCTTGTAAAAACTTTTTGTTGGCGTCCGAGCGATATATTCTAGGTAGAAACTCTGATGTCTTGCTGCCGTTTGCGCTTGGATTGGTCTTATCAGCCATTAGTTGCTCCGTAAGATGAACTTGTTATGTTTTGTGTAGATGTTGTTGTAGAAGTTGAGGTTGTACTACTAATTGCTTTGATTGCACTAGCAGTAATACCAGAGATAATTTCAATATCGTCAACTGTTGCGCCATTTACAAATAATTGGTCGCTAGCAGATTTTATTTCTAGCAAGCTACCAAAGGTTAATCCTGTTTGACGAGGTACTATTACAAAGTTTGTAATGTCTGGAGATAATTGTGTCATTACATAAGTTGCTAGTTCTGTAAAATAGAAAGTATCGCCAAAGTCCCAGTTTTCTAACGCAAAGAATTCACTGATTGCTGTCACAACACGAGCTTTGATGTCATTGTCTGATACTACTCTGTTTGCATTCTTAGTAACTTTAAAACTTGCCTGAACTTCTGGTTCAGCTGTTTGTCCAAACAAAACTTTATAGCTAGCAGGATGATAAACTATCTCGTCACTAATTGATTTAATAACATTTAATGACGGTGATAGTGTATTATACAATTCGTCAGAGCTAGGAGGAAGAGGTTTAGATGTTAGCGCACCTGAAAGATATTGTCTAAATTTAGTATCATATCCTTTAGTCAAAACAAATACATCAATAATATTACTTGCGCCTGGATCAATTCTTGATTCGTAATCTGCACTATGAGTATATTGGAACTTTAGTTTGTCGCGGCCAATATATACTTTATAATCTAGAGTTGGAACTAGTGTGTAAGTTGCGTCAAGCACTTTAACTACATTAGTCTGAACATAATAAAAATACTGGCCTACTGAATAGTCAGTTTTGCTGCCTTCTTCACCTTCTTTGTTAAAGATGATTACTTTGTTATCGCTGTTATCAACATATCTGTAATCGTCTTGTCCAAGGCTAATAGAATATTTTTCTAAGACAATATACTTTGTTAACGGATTTGTTGCAGAAGCAACAATGTTTTCAAAAGTTTCAGGATTGTCAACTACTCCATCTGCATCTGTGTCTGCAAATGCAACAATTAATTTCTTGTTGTCAACATACCCATCAAGGCCGTTGAACTCGCTAATAATATCCCACTTAAGATCTAAAGTAAATGGGCTTGTTAAATCAGGTTGATTGTTTACACTCAACACTTTAATAGTATCGCTGATAACAGAGTTTGTTTTGCTGTCATAAATCTTGTTTGACTTGTCAAAGAAGAAACGAATCTGGCTGTCACTTTCGAAAATATATCTTAGTTCTCTGCTCGATACTGTATAAAACTCGTTGTCTGTTGTAAACAAGACTAACCAACTAGCATCTTGTTGTTGGTTGCTTAAATCGCCTTGCTTGCCTAAACTAAATTGAGATACTACATCTAAGTTAGACTCAAAAACAATTTGCCATGTTTGAGTTACTGCATCATATCGCAATGCAAACGGCTTGTTTGCAAAAATTAAATCAACCATTGTTGCAACAGTTGAATCGTCAATTACAGTTCTCCACTTAGGAACAATTTGTGTAATAATTGCGCCCGATGGTATTGTTTCATTTAAAGTAATTGTACCAAAACTTGTTGCTAAGATACCTGTTCCGCCGTTAGTGCCGTCGCCTGATACACTAACAACTTCAGACCATATAGATGTAGAAGAACCTTTTGTCGACGGTGTTCCAAAGACTAATTTATTAGCTTTGGTTGTGTCAAAGTAATAACCGCTAGGAGCATCAAACTTAACTAGAGCTCCTGGTTTAAAATACTTAAGGTCAGTGGCTGTATAAGAACCGACTTTATAAATTGTAGCATCAACTGCGTCACCTACATAACCTGTTGACGAGTCGCTGTCTGAAGTAACATTGTACCAAGAGATGTTTAAACTTGCTGAAACATAAATTACATATTTTGAATAGTAATAATTCTTTAAATTACTACCTGATAAAATATCATAAACATTGTTATAGATAATACCTTCAATGTCTGTTCTATTTGCATAACTAAATCGTGTTTCAGCAACATAGTCTTCTTTGTAAACTACACCATCGTCAGCAAAAATATTTGTACTAGAATATTTTCCAGTTGGGTCAATTAAATCAAAGTAGCGACTAATACCACTAGATGTTCTGTTTACTGCTTTAACTTTTGCTACAGACTGACTAACACTTAACGGACTAATATTATAGTCTTCGCCAGTGATCATTCTGTTTTGTGTATAATATGTTGCTGGTGCGTTTGTCTTAATAGAATCATTAGTTTCTGATTCACTTGCATTAGAAACACTAATTGTTAAATTTAATGTCAATGTTAAAGTTTCTAATTGACCAGTTTGTGATGTATATGGAATACTAATAGATACGCTACGAATATCTTGAGTATTAATAGTATATGACAACCCGTTACTAATTCTATAGTACGCACGGAATGTACCTAATGGTAGGTTACCAAAAGTTCCGTCGCTAAACACTAGGCTAACTGCATCGCTAGCTCTAGTAACTACACCAAAAATGTTTCTTAAATTTTTGTTAAGACTGTTATAAATGATGTTGTTGCCTTCAAAGCTAGGAACCTTTGTCCAGTCTTCAGCTTCGATACCAGCCTGGTCTAACTTGTATAACCATACATCATTGTTGTTAATATTTTGAGCATCAATATCAACACTTTCGTTTGTGCTTGGTTGGCTGATATTAAATGTACCTGTGTTTAAGCTACCTTGTACAAAGTTTAAAAAGAATCCAGTACTGGCGCTAGCGGCGCCTTGGCCGTCATCTCTGTAGATAAAGGCTAATTTATTTCCTACCTTAGGTGCTTCTTCGTAGATGAAACTTTCACCATTAAATGTTGTGCTGGTAATTTCAAAATTCATTGAACGACCTGCAACTGTTTTGTTAAAAGCAAAAACAGGCACATCTTCGTTGGCTGCTTCAAAACGATATTGCTCTGTAGGAATACCGTAGATCGTAGCTTTATCTTCTGGATTGCCAAACTGTTGATTAGAACTCATCGACGCATTAATCACTTTAATAAACTGATCGTACCAGTTTGGATTACTCGAGTCATTCCAACTAATAATCTGCCCAGCTAAGTTGCGGCCGTTGCTATCAATAACATTCTGTGTTGTTTGTACAGTACTAAACTTTAATAGACCTTGGCCTGCAATATTTCGCTTTGCATTATAAGAAAGCATACGAGCTAGGCGTAATACACTATCACGGCGCTCTGCTAATTCAAGGAAGTTTTCACGAGCATTTAAGTCAACACGGAAAGCTATGCTTTGACCCAAGAACGCAATAAGGTCAATTAGGGCAAGGTATTCGCTAGACTCAATGTAGTCGTTGAAATCTTCAGGGTAATTTTGACGGATATAGTCGATCATAGTTCTGCGAAGATTTTCAAAGTCGTAACTTTGAAAGTCTGCATTGCGGAAGGTTTGATATACACGCTTCCAATCTTCTGCTACTAGTAATCTATTTTGTCTATCAGTTGAGCTCATGATCTGTCCTATATCTTGTATTTATTGAATAAAATTATGTGAGCAGTTAATTAAGTTGATAACAGACCGTTTGCTTGATCGAAGCGTAACTGCATACTTTCGCTGATATTGTGTGGCAAATATGTTAGCGTACACTCCAGTTGTATTCCGCTTTCGTAACTAGTAACAATAACATTGTCTGCTCTAATTCGAGGATCGTAATTGATTATTTGATTAACATTCTGTAAGATTATCTCTTTTAATTCTTCAGTTAGCGGTTCAAACAGTAAATCCCAGATGATTGTACCAAACTCTGGTTGCATTAAACGCTCGCCTTGTCTAGTATAGAAATGATTTAGTAAGTCTTGCTTAACTAGTTCAATGTCGTAAAGGCTGAAATTTTCAGTCGTTGTATTGATTGTACTAAACCCTTTGTACATCTTAGGGGTTACAGTATCTGTTCTTTTAGACCCAACTAGTTTTACTTTATTGTAAAGATCTGACATTATTCTGCTCCTTTAACTTTACTAAAAGTATCAGTAGTTGTTGAATACTTTAGTACAGTTTCGTGTAAGTTTTCATGTCCTGCCCACGGCTCGTGTTCAGGTACTCGCGGTGCTATAATTGCCGCTGTTGCATCAGTCGCTTCGGCACTAACTTCTGAAGATCCGCCGCCACTTGCTGGTTTTGACCAGTACGATGATCCAGACTGCATCCACTGCCCTGCGGCTTTTAAATTTAAATTTGCGCCAGCAGTAATATTAGTATTACTACTAGACTTAATATGCGCTGTTCCAGCAACTAATTTACCGTCAGCTGTGGCTTTTATCTCAACATTAGACGATGCTGTTTGATAAATGTTTTTAGCATTTAAGTTAATATTTTCTTTTGCAGTTAAATTAATATTCTTGTCAGCTGTAAAATTAATATCAGACTCTGAATGTACGCTTATGCTATCTTGTGCATAAATGTCAATTTTACCGTTGCTAGTAAGTTCAATCCAACTTGTTCCTCTAGCATTACCGATATAGATTAAATCTTCGCTATTGTGCAAAAGTATTTGATGTCCTGTACGGGTACGAATTCTAAATAATTCGTTGTGCGGGATTGTAACATTGCCACCAGCTTCGCCTTGCTCAACTGCCGCATATTCAGGAGGGCCATCTTTAGCATGGGTTTTACGAAGGAACTTGTCGTCGCCGTCGTCCATTACAAATGTTGTGCCGCCAAGGCGACTTACAAATGCGTTTGGAATTTTATGTTCTTTCTTACCAATAGCACCTTGCTTGGCTCCGCTTCTCTTGTCAATTGGGCCGGGTGTGCTTATACCAAAAACACTACTAGGTGCTTCACGGCGAGCACTACTTGTTGTGATCCCCCTAATGTCATCAAGCAACAGGCCTTGTTGTTCTAAGATATCTGCTAACGGGTGTCTCGGCTTTTTAACTTGTGTTGGATCTATCGGTGTTTCGTTGATTGTTTTATTGTATTCAGCTACTGGTATTCTTCCTGACCCGTCAACATTATGACTTGTGGCAGCAACACCTGGCACCATAAAATTCATCGACTCGTCTGGTACGCAAGCAAACCAATAGCCGCGTTTTGGATCACCGTCGATAAAAATAACAACTACTGTTGTACCAACATCAGGCGGAACAAACCACATACCGTAGCTCTTCTGAGTATTATTATAATCGTCCGGATCTGCTCCTACATGGTCTACACTAGTTTGTCCCCAGAACGGTGTCATATACTTAACTTGATGTAACTGTCCTTCAGAACTTGAGTTACCTGTTGGTCTTAAAATTTCTACTTCTAATACACCCATATAGGTAGGGTCAAGATGACTTACTACCCTCGCAAGGAAGGGGCCAGGTTTAGGATCTGGTTGATCAACCGGGGCAAAATCATCTGTGTTATCACTCATTATTATTCCTCTGATTTACCATTCTTAGCAGGCGTTGTGTTAGTTGCAGAGAACGACTTGCTTAGATCTGGAGCTTGTGGGTTTTCTTGTTGTGGTCTTCTAAAACCAGATAGCGTTTGTTTAAAGATACCGTTAGAGAACTTACTAACAAGTGTATTAACTTTATATAAACCGCTAAATTGCACAACTGGGGCGCTCTTGCCGCCGGAGAATTTGTATAAACCAGTGTTCTGATCTAAGTCAATCGGAGTCCTGAAGTTTACAATAATATCAACTTCTCCGTTTTGCCAGTTAACAGTTCCGTCTGCATTTAAGTTTCTATACTGAGAAGGCTTTGCTGTGTAATTGCCCTGGCCGCTTTGTGCAATATAATACGGATCTCCCATAATATCCATTGACAGTTCCATCATGTCTTTACCATTAGTGATTGCATCATGAAACAATCTAGCGGCTCTAGTGCCTGCATCTTCGACTCCACCGCCGCCTAGCTTGTCAGTTTTCATTAATGTTTTGAAAAACCCTGCCTGAGTTGGAGTAACACCTGCTTTGTCTGATGGCTTATTACCATTCTCTACTGGTTTTAGTTCAACATCTTTTTCGTTTGTTGCACCAGTTTGCGCAGATGTTTTCACATCTTGTGATGATTTAAAATTGTCTGCGGCAAATGTTGCCATGAAGCTTGCATTAAATTCAATGTTAAAATTTAATACTTCGGTGTTCTTACCTGTATAGATATAATCGTACTGCTTTACTGCTTGTCTTTTTAAATTTTCAATCCCTGGCGGAGTAGAGTTAACTGCCTGGACTCTGCTTGAGTGTACATCGTAAGGTACAACTCTATAGACAATTAATTTTGGTTTAGTACCTGTAACTGCGTAGTTGTCTTCGCTACTAATGTTATAAACTTGCGTGTCGATTCTCCACCAACCCTTCATACCATCTTTATCAATTTTAGATTTGTCTAATGTGTCATTGACAAATTTACTGTTTAGTAACACTTGATTAATTGCATTAGGAATATCAGTGTCTTGTCTAAATCTAAAATCACTTTCTTTAGGGTTTACAGGATTGTTAGCACGGACATTAACTTTCTTTTCGGCATCATAAACTTTGTTGTCTTTGCCTACCGGTGCGTCACCTTTAGTACCAAGGTCAAATTTCATTTCTGCTTTGCCTAATGCATTGCATTGTCCGTCTGGCTGTACTAGAGTGCTGTTGATCTTACTCTTGCTTACTCCTAGCTTTTGAAATAAAGACGACCCGCCAGGTTCACTTTTTGCGGCCGGTGCTGTTGTTGCACCTTTCTTTTCTTCTTTTGATCCAGATGCTGGTGCTGTAGCACTTGACGAAGTGTCTGCTGGAAATATAATAATAACCTCATCAGGAACTTTGATGTTGTTAGCTTTAGCAACATCTCGTAACTTTTGATTAATAACTGCTTGGAGACTTTTTTCTCCAGTTTGTAACATTTCCTGAACTGTTACACCTTTAACAGAAACATCACTTTTAAGTTTTGCGTTTTTAGAAGCTAAGGCTGCTTGATTATAAGGCATGCCTTGACAACTATAAACTGCGCCGTTTTGAGTTACACGCATGTCTAGCATGGTAAACTTAAAAGGCATGTATCTTGTAGTGTTAGGAATTAAATCAAAAGTACCTTTACTGCTATTACCTCTAAACTGAATTGTTAATAAGAACGGAGCGTCTCTATAATTTTTATGACCTGCTTGGTATGCCGCAGTTTGTAGAGCAATCATAAACATGCCCATACTCAACGGTTCAGTAATTTTAAAAGAAAGACCGGTAGCGTTTGTATTGTTGCCTTTTTCGTGGCCTATTACGCTGTTAATTTCTAAATCGTCTATAAAGAAATCAAACTTACCATAAGGTGTTTGAACTCTATTAAACGGATCAGCATTAGCACTCTTACAAATTAAAGGAACAGTCTTGCCTGATAGATAAGTTGAGTCTGGAAAATTTAAATCGTTGTCGGTAAGAACGCCAATACTTAAAACATAGTTGTAAGTAGGGTAAGCAGACAGCGGATTAGGCAGAGGTAATTTTGCTGCCAAATTAACTCCGGAGAATAATCCTTTAAGCCCCGATCCAAGTGCCGCGGCTGGGCCAGACTCCATCAATGACTTTGCGGCGCCTACGCCGGCAGTGGTTGCGCTACCAATTGCATCAAATATTGCCATATTAAATTCCTAAAGCAGTTTTCAAACTACTACCTTTAGGTATGTATATTTTCTTTCCGGTTGTAAAATCAAATACCGGATCTTCGAGAACATCAAGATTGCGCTGTACAAACACCCACCACAATGCGGCTTCGCCGTACAAGTCATACGCTAGTAAATCAGGACGGTATTCGTACTGTGCTTCAATAGTGTATAAGAAGTCATCAGACTCAGCGCTCACTGGACGAATTGAAAGAACATCTAAGTAGTCTTGCTTAACAGGAGTAATATACCAAGGACTTAAATTTGTGTATGAAGTTGCCATATTAGATATATCCTACTGAGTTATTCATGTAGCCGCCTGATACGAATCTATCTAGGCTAAAGTTTCTTGCACTATTTCTACTGTAAACAGGTTTTAATGTAATTGATACTGAACTCTTTGTTGGAACATAAGCAAGGCCGCCACTAGTTGAGCCACCAATACCAAATGTACCAGCAAGGTTAGCAATTTGTCCAACACCACCTGCAATGTTTCCAATAGTGCTAGTAATTCCGCTTAGTTGCGGAAGTGCTCCGCCTAGTGTGTCAGCTAGTCCGCCAAGAGAATCAGCTAAGCCGGCAATTTCTCCAGCGGCACTACCTACAACTTCTGTTGTGATATAGTCAACATCGGTGCCTAGGTCAACACTCATACTTGCAACAACAACTGGAACATTCTTAAACACATAAGCACCGTAGCCGTTTAAGAAAACCATAGGAGGTGGGTTACCGGCTTTTGGATCGTTGCCTGAAAACATTTTAGTTAATGATCGTAGATAATGTACTGTTGCAATCCAATATAGTGCCTGAGTTGCATCTTCGCAAAAGAATGGTGCTGTAATTTTGATTTCGCCAGGATCACTCTTTTGGTACGCTTGGAATGTATAATTAGTGTGTACTGTCGGCACACCTTGGTAAGTTGCTCCAGAAGATATGTTAATCTGAGGAGTATATGGAAATATTAAACCGCCTGCTTCTTTAAGAGGCTTAAGGACTGCACTAGTTCTAAAACTAGGCCAGAGAGGTAAACTTAATCGAACACGAAAGTCATTGGCAGCATCATCTCCACCAAACATAGCTACTGCGCTATATATGTCTCCAATTGCTTCACCTGCTGTTGGCAAGTTTACACTTCGAATTGCACTAGCTACGCTAGTTGCGGCTCCAATAGCAGTTCCTAATTTACTAGCTGTTCCGGCAATAGTTGATGCCGCTCCAAAGCTAGCTGATGATGCTCTGAACGATGATGTTCTAGGTTGTCCTCTGTCGAATGGCATATTAATTTGTCCTTTTGATGTAATATTTAGTTGACTTTTTAATATGCGTACTTTATAATAAACAATCCGGAGATACGATTATAATGACAACGAAAGTTAATTACCTAAACAACAAGGATATGTTGTTAGAAATACACAAGAGTAAGAGTAGTTATTGCAGTTTTACCGATCCAAAGTTTCATCAATATGACATTATTTTGCCAAGTTTAGACAAAATAAACATACGCACGATAGCCGAAGCTAAAAGGAATCAGGCCAAAAGACTGTCAGATTTAGACTATCAAACTCGCAAAAAAGCAGGCGAAAAAGTTAAACAAGCTGACTGCGAAGTAGACTACAAGAAGATTGCAAAGACAGATTTAGTCTTTAGAATCATGACTTACGACCACATTCCGGGCAATACAACTCGTAAAAAGAACCCTAAAAGTACTGCTGATAAACACGATAAAGTAAACTTTCCGCCTTTCCAACATTGGAAATTTGACGAAAACGACGAACTAGTTTGTGTAGGGAAATCGCACTGGAAGGGTGATCTAGAAAAAGGTCACTTTGACAAAGATGCTGGACAAATTACTAATAATCTTGCTCGTATGATGATTAAATTATGTGAGCGTTATGCTACACGCGGTAATGTTCGTGGTTACACTTATAACGACGAAATGAAGGGACAAGCTATTTTACAGCTAACGCAAATTGGTTTGCAATTTGACGAGTCTAAGTCAGATAACCCATTCGCTTATTTTACTGCGGCTGTTACTAACAGTTTTGTTCGAGTTATTAATCTTGAAAAGCGTAATCAAAATATACGCGATGACATTTTAGAAATGAACGGTATGAACCCATCTTACTCTAGAACAGGGCAAGGTGAGCACGAAGCCGCTATGAAGCGTTACAACGAAGGACTAGAATGAGCAACTTATTTAAAAAAGTAGCATGTTTTACTGATATTCACTTTGGATTAAAGTCTAACAGCCAAGTACACAATCAAGACTGCGAAGACTTTGTAGATTGGTATATTAAAAAAGCGCAGGAGGAAGGGTGTGACACAGGAATTTTTCTCGGTGATTGGCACCACAATCGTAATAGTCTTAACATCACTACTATGGACTACAGCCTTAGGGCCTTGGAAAAGCTCGGCCAGGCGTTTGATAAATTTTACTTTTTTCCTGGTAACCATGATTTGTATTACAAAGACAAACGCGACATACACAGCGTTGAATTTGGCAAGTATATTCCTGGTATTACCGTTGTTCATCATCCGATTACGGAAGGGGGAGTAACACTCTGCCCATGGCTAGTTGGAGAAGAGTGGAAGCAGATTGGTAAAAAGAAGGCAGACTATATCTTTGGTCACTTTGAACTACCTCACTTTTACATGAACGCTATGGTACAGATGCCAGACCACGGTGAGATCCAGTTAAATGCATTTGAAGGCTACAAGATGGGCTTCAGTGGACACTTCCACAAGCGCCAAAGTAAAGGCAACATGCACTACATCGGTAATGCGTTCCCACACAACTATGCAGACACATGGGACGACGATCGCGGTATGATGATTTTAGAATGGGGCGGTGAACCGGAATATCATGCATGGCCTGATCAACCAACATTCCGCACGGTAAAACTGAGCCAATTAATCGACGAAGCTGATACTTTAATTAAACCCAAGCAACATCTGCGAGTTACTTTAGATATTGATATCACTTATGAAGAAGCAAGTTTTATTAAAGAAAAGTTTATTTCAGATTACGACATTAGAGAACTTACTTTAATTACTGAACGCAAAGAAGTAGAAATCAACACAAACATCGATATTCAAGCGTTTGAGTCAGTTGATCAGATTGTGTCCAGTCAGATTGTAAACATTGAATCAGACACTTATAATAAGAACACGCTACTAGCGATTTATAACAGCCTATGATTAAAATTAAAGATTTAACAGTTAAAAACTTCATGAGTGTGGGCAACCAAACTCAAGCTGTTGATTTTAGTAAAGAAAATTTAACACTTGTACTAGGCGAAAACTTAGATCAAGGCGGTGACGACAGTGGTAGTCGTAACGGCACTGGCAAGACAACTATCGTCAATGCATTAAGTTATGCATTATTTGGTAATGCTCTTACAAACATTAAAAAAGACAACTTAATTAACAAGATTAACAACAAGAATATGTTGGTAACATTGTCTTTTGAAAAAGACGGTATCGACTATCGCATTGAAAGAGGTCGCAAACCTAATGTGTTAAAGTTCTATGTCAATGACGAAGAACAGTCTACTGACGAAACTGATGACGCACAAGGTGATATGCGTGAAACGCAAAGAGACTTAGATGACTTACTAGGTATGAGTCACGATATGTTTAAGCATATTGTAGCCCTAAACACCTACACTGAGCCTTTCTTAAGTATGAAGGCTGGCGATCAGCGTGTTATTATTGAACAACTGCTAGGTATTACTTTACTTTCAGAAAAAGCAGAAACACTTAAAGAGATGATTCGTCAAACTAAAGACACTATTACTCAAGAAACTGCAAACATCGAAGCAACTAAAAAGTCTAACGACAAAATTCAACAAAGCATTGACGCATTAATCGTAAGACAAAATGCATGGAATACTCAACAAGAGCAAGATCTTGAAAAAATAGGTCGTGCTATTATTGAATTAGAAGGTGTTGACATTGAAGCAGAATTAGATGCACACGCAAAACTTAAAGTTTACGACGAGCAGTCTGCTAAACTAAAAAGCCTGAATAAAGAGCGGGCAACTTTAGAAAGCGCGACAGCGCAAGCGGAGCGAAGCGTCCGCAAATACGCTGACGAGTTAAGTAAGTTAGCTAATAAAACCTGTCATGCATGTGAACAACAGCTTCATGATCACAAGCACGAGGAAATGACTACTAAAGCGCAAGAACATTTAGACGAAGCGCAAAAGTACTTGGACAAGATTACTGCTGACCTTAAGAAAACTGCTAGTGAAATAAATGTTATCGGAGAATTAAATACTCGCCCAGACACATATTACGACACAGTGGAACAAGCACTCAAACACCAAAATAACCTTAAAACGCTAGAAACGCAGTTAACAGTTAGAGCAGGTGAAACAGACCCTTATCAAGAACAAATTGATGAGCTAATGGAAACTGCTATCCAAGAAGTTTCCTGGGATCGTGTTAACGAGCTTAACAGTCTTAAGGATCATCAAGAGTTTCTGCTCAAGTTGCTGACTAGCAAAGACAGCTTTATTCGCAAGAAGATCATTGATCAAAACTTGGCCTACTTGAACAATAGACTAACTTACTATTTGGACAAGATGGGATTACCTCACACAGTTACTTTCTTAAATGACTTGACTGTAGAAATCATGCAACTTGGGCAGGATCTAGACTTTGACAACTTGAGTCGCGGTGAACGCAACAGACTTATTTTATCATTGTCATGGGCATTCCGTGATGTGTGGGAAAGTTTGTATCAACAGATTAACCTACTGTTCATTGACGAGCTAATTGACAACGGTCTTGATGCTAGCGGAGTTGAAGGCGCATTAAGTGTGCTCAAGAAGATTGCTCGTGAGCGCAAGAAGAATGTATATTTGATCAGTCACAAGGACGAATTGATTGGTCGTGTTAACAATGTGCTCAAGGTTGTTAAGGAAAATGGCTTTACTAGCTATGCTAACGATCTAGAGGTTACTGAGTAATGTATCAGGACGAAGAGCTACATGAAAAAATCATGTATGCATTTAGGCAATATTTTGAGGCTAATCAGCGTTGGCTTAACAAAGGCACTCGCCGGGCGGGCATGGATGTTCGCTTCTGGCTTAATGAAATAAAGAAACTAGCAATTGAGCGTCGGAAAGTTGTTATGGACTGGCGCTACGATCTAAACGAAAAAACCAAAATTAAAAAGGCTCAAAAGAACCAGGCTGATGAGGACTGATATGCTAATTACTGCATGTCATGGACTTACCAAGGTAAAATTGTAGAAACACTTCCAGAAGATTGTTTAGGCTTCGTGTATATTATCACCAACACTACTAACAATCGTAAGTACATAGGCAAAAAACTAGCAAAATTCTCTAAGACAACTCAAAAAACTGTAAAACTCAAAAACGGCACAAAGAAAAAGAAGAAAATTAGAACATTAATTGACAGTGATTGGCAAACATATTACGGGTCAAGTCCTAATTTAACAGCAGACATACAGGCACTAGGCGCAGACAAATTCACAAGAGAGATACTCTATCTTTGCACATCTAAAGCAGAGATGTCGTATATTGAGGCAAGAGAACAGTTTGACCGCAGGGTACTAGAAACTGATGATTATTACAACGGTATCATCAATTTACGGGTAGGCGGTTCACCGAGACTTAGAGAGGCATTGTTAGAACATGACAAAACTAAACTACAACAAGACAAATAAAAGCGATTCAGCATTTCTAAACGATCCGTACTGGACAAATCCTAAAAAAGGGTTTGACAGCGCATGGCACACTAAGAAAGCTAAACTGAATTCAGGCTTAGGCGAACATCTTACACACGACTGGCAAGCAGTTAAAGCACAATCAGGCCCACACGAAGGCAAAGCAATCTGTAATACTTGCGGTGGCAAGTTTATTATGTGGTTACCTAAAGGCTACTTTAACTCTAACACCTAAGGTTGGCGGGCCAGTTTGTAATACCGCTGTGGAAAAACCGGGGAGTAACCGGACACGAAACATATTGATGCACTCCCGTCGTGGAACACGACTATCCTGAAAGATGGAAGCGAGTCAGAGCGTGAGAACAAGGATACGCAACGCATTGATATAGTATGAATGTTAGCATACGAAAAACCGTGCTGTAAAAACTTGAACAACAAGGAACGAGGTTCAAGGCGCTTTTAGCGTTGTCGACGTAGGTTGGGAAAGGTCAGAGCCCATCAGTACACGGAAAATACCTACTTCCTAAAGTCTCGGCTGTTGCAACTCGCATGAAGACAAAAAAGCGGAACCGATGCAAAACGGTTCCGTCTGACTGAAACAATCTGCATGAATCTTAAACGCTTCGCGTTTATAATGCTTGTTAATTACTTCTTAATAATCATATAAAAACTAAGAAAAGCTCGAGCGACTAGCGAAGAGCAGATGAACGCAGTTCATCTTAACAGTGAATAAATACAATACTATGAAAATTAACGAAATCGATGATCAATTAGACGAAGGCCTAGGTACATTAATAGGTAAGGGCTTATCATGGGCTGGCAGTAAGCTAGCAGGTAGTGGTGTTAGAAGTGCCGCTGTAGAAAAGATAGCCGCACAATGGACCGCTGATATTATTAAAGCTGGTGCTACTAAAGCCAAACCTGTGTTTAGTAAAATCTCTGACAAAGGATTGAGATCATTAGTTCGTGCTGACCGTAGTATCCTTGACGATGCTGCCAAACTTGCACAAAAGACTGCTATTAAAACTGGTGCTCGAAACACAATTAAAGGTGTTACTAATGCTGTAGGCAAAGGCTGGTGGTGGACTAAAACTATCGGTAAGACTGGATTTATGGTCTACAACACTTACCAAATTGCCAGTTTCTTTACACAGTACAATGACAATGTCAACGCATGGGATAAAGAACTAAAGAGCCAACTTAAAGATGGTAAAATTACACAAGAGCAATACGAAGAACAGCTAGCCTATATTCGTAGAACTGAAATGGGTTTACTAGTTCCTAAAGTTGGTGCCGCATTGTTAGGCAGCGCAATTATCAAAGGCACAGCAGTGCCAATTGCTGTGTTGTTAAAAGCTAGTAAATTTACTGCACCACTTGGTAGCATTGTTAGCGGTCTTGGTACTGTTGGCGTTGCTTATCTATACACTAAGTTAAACTCGAAAGAAGGCAGTGAGATGTTTGCTCGTGTTCTAACTGGCAACGCATTAGGCGATACTGCAACTGCT
>JACCDK010073087.1_pt1 | contig 31000 bp, 29 predicted proteins | sample 7445871 | NCBI WGS metagenome assembly JACCDK01 (sample SAMN15323436, study PRJNA562643) | freshwater metagenome | isolation source: river surface water | place: USA:Blue River Watershed | collected 2017-08-15 | reverse complement strand
TTTAGTGGAAGAAAGGCTTTTGGGTCTTTTATAGCGTTCACTTCACTGATTGGTGCACTGACATTTCCAAAAGCCTTAGATGCGCTATCGAAATTCCAACTGATCTGTATCGATGAGTTCGAACTGGATGATCCTGGGGACACCATGATGATGTCGAGACTACTTAATGAGTTGTCTGCAAAGGGCGTGAAATTTGCTGCAACATCGAACACTCCACCTAATGCCTTGGGAGAAGGTCGATTTGCAGCAGAAGATTTTCAGCGTGAAATTCATGGAATATCTGACCAATTCCAGATGCTTCGGATTGATGGAGAAGATCACAGGCATAGACCTATTGATGTAGCTGCTGAAGTGCAAGATGAAGCGCAAATTTTAGAGTGGCTTGCCTTGGCTCACAATGGGGCATTAGATGACTTCGATGCCTTGTTGAAACACCTTGCGAAAGTGCATCCTTCAAAATATGGGCTGATCCTCGAAGGCATAGATCGACTTGGGCTCCTTGACGTGCACATCCTCAAAGACCAAGCAGTTGCTTTGCGTTTTGTGTCCTTTGTAGATCGGGCTTACGAACAACAAGTTGCTATCCGTGGCTCGGGAATCGATACCACGAAAATTTTCACCGAAGAGCATCTGAATGGCGGCTATCGAAAGAAGTACTTGAGGGCAGTTTCACGCCTTGGCGCCTTAGCCGGTTAGATGTTTTACAAACTCGAAACATATTGCTTCACTTCTCGAAATACCTCTCCTAGAAACTGTTGCTGTACCACAAGCGGTGGTGAATTTTTGTTTATTTAGAGAGAGGTAAACAAATGGATCAGGGAAATACGGCATTCGTGCTTATTGCAGCGGCACTTGTGTTGCTTATGACGCCAGGATTGGCGTTCTTCTACGGCGGCATGGTAAAAGCCAAGAGCGTTGTGAGCATGATGATGCTCAGCTTCGGTTCGCTTGGTTTGATTGCAGTGCTCTGGATTGTCTACGGCTATGCGATTTCATTCTCAGGTGCCGGTTCGGACACGTTCTTTGGAATTGACGGTTGGTTCGGAATTGATACCTCTGCGATAGGTCTAAACGCTCAGGTACAAAGCTCGCTTAATCCTCCTGAGGGCACCGCATTCCCATCGCTCGCGTTCGTCGCATTCCAGGCCACATTTGCGATCATTACCGTCGCACTAATTTCTGGTGCGATTGCAGACCGCGCAAAATTCGGAGCCTGGATGGTGTTCGCCGGACTGTGGGCAACTATTGTTTACTTCCCGGTTGCAAACTGGGTGTTCAACTTCACGCTAGAAGACGGCAAGGTAGTTGACGGTGGTTGGATTGTCTACAACCTTGGTGCAATCGACTTTGCTGGAGGTACCGCCGTGCACATCAATGCCGGAGCCGCTGGTCTTGCACTTGCGATTGTTCTTGGCAAGCGTTTCGGTTTTAGCAAGGGAATTAACCAGCCTCACAATGTTCCGCTGACTTTGCTAGGCGTTGCTTTGCTTTGGTTCGGTTGGTTTGGTTTCAATGCCGGTTCAGAAGTCGCTGCAGATGGAATTGCTTCACTTGCATTCATCAACACAATCGGTGCTCCTGCGGCAGCAATGCTTGGTTGGATCATTATCGAGAAGATTAAGCACGGCAAGGCAACATCGATTGGAGCCGGATCAGGTGCGGTAGCTGGTTTGGTTGCAATTACTCCAGCATGTGCGTCTCTGGACCCAATTTGGGGCCTCGTTCTAGGTTTGGTGGCAGGTATTCTCTGTGCTCTAGCGATTGATTTGAAGTTCAGCCTCGGATTCGATGACTCACTTGACGTAGTTGGTATTCACCTCGTGGGTGGAATCGTCGGTACCTTGTGGATCGGAATCTTTGGAAATGGTGTCGGAGCTGCTTTCGGTTACGGATTCCATCAGCTCGGTGCTCAGGCAATAGGCGCAGGTGCGGTTCTTGTTTACAGTTTCGTTATGGCGCTTATCATCGGATTTATCGTCGAAAAGACAATTGGTTTCCGAGTCAAGGCTGAAGACGAAATTGCTGGAATCGACACTGTTGTGCACGGTGAAGAGGCTTACGCATTCGGTCAAGACAGAGGTTAATTAGAACAAAAGGAACATCGCGCAAAGGAAGGTCCCAATCGGGGCCTTCCTTTAGCGCGTCAGAAGGTTGGAGATTATGAACCAAGACGCGACTATGTTTTTGATAATTTGCTCAGCCCTGGTGTTATTTATGACTCCAGGACTGGCCTTTTTTTATGGTGGTTTGGTTCGGGCTTCGAGCGTCGTCTCCATGATGATGATGTCTTTTGGTTCACTTGGACTTATCGGTGTTCTATGGATTGTTTATGGCTACGCAATATCATTCAGCAGCGGAACCGATGCCGGTTTTATAGGAATCGAATCGGTGTTCGGCATCACACCGGACAAATTGTTTATGAATGATGCCGTTGCGGCAGCGAAATCGGATAATGGCTTCCCACTCGCATTCGGTGGATTCCAAGGTACTTTTGCAATTATTACCGTTGCTCTTATATCTGGTGCAATTGCGGACCGAGCGAAATTTGGCTCTTGGATGGTATTCGCTGGTCTGTGGGCGACATTGGTCTATTTCCCCGTTGCATCCTGGGTATTTAATTTCACAGTGGTCGATGGCAAAGTCGTGTCCGGTGGATGGTTAGTTCATGAAATCGGTTTATTAGATTTTGCTGGTGGAACGGTTGTTGAAGTGGCATCAGGCGCATCGGCTCTAGCCGTTGCTCTCGTAGTTGGTAAAAGATTCGGATTCACCAAGGGCATGCATGCTCCGCATAACGTTCCACTCGTGTTGATCGGCGCCGCGATTTTGATCTTCGGTTGGTTTGGATTCAACGCAGGTTCTGAAGCTGCTGCCGACGGCATTGCATCGCTCGCATTTATTAATACCCTCGCCGCTCCTGTAGGTGCCATGCTTTCATGGGGTTTGTTTGAGAAAATAAAACACGGCAAGGCCACTTCGATTGGAGTAGCTACCGGTGCTGTAGCAGGTGCAGTTGCAATCACACCGTCATGCGCTTACCTTCACCCAATTTGGGCTTTAGTGCTCGGTGCGATTGTTGGTGTTGTCTGCGCAATTGCTATCGAGGCGAAATACCGTTTCGGTTTTGACGATTCGCTGGACGTTGTGGGTGTGCACCTGGTGGCCGGTCTCATTGGAACGCTCTACATCGGACTATTCGCCGAGGGCACTGGCTTGTTCTTTGGTCACGGCTTCGATCAGCTTGGTAAACAGGCAATTGGATGCATAGCCGTTGGCATTTATGCATTCGTAATTTCATGGCTTTTGGCTTCTGGGATTCAAAAAACAATTGGCTTCCGCGTTACTAGCACGGATGAAATCGCCGGCGTGGACTTGATCCAACACGGTGAATTGGGATACTCGGGCAGCGACCCGCGTTGGAAGTGGCGCGGATAGTTGTAAATAGCCCAGTTTCTGGGTTAGAGTATCTAGGTCTTGGAAACAAGATACGCGGATGTGGCTCAGTTGGTAGAGCACAACCTTGCCAAGGTTGGGGTCGCGAGTTCGAATCTCGTCATCCGCTCGCAGCGGGCGTAAGCCCCATGTAATCAGGTACTTCGGTTTCTGATTTGAATGGTGGAGTGGCTGAGCGGCCCAAAGCAGCAGCCTGCAAAGCTGTAAAACCACGGGTTCAAATCCCGTCTCCACCTCAAGTTTCAAAACTGTCTGTAAAGACACACGGTCGATTGGCGCAGCGGTAGCGCACTTCCTTGACATGGAAGGGGTCACTGGTTCGATCCCAGTATCGACCACCCAAAAAGAAACCCCTCCTTCGAGGGGCTTTTTTTATTTAAGCGTTTAATTTGAGTGTTTTTGCGGTGGATTCCAAAACTTGTTTGGCAAGTTTCGGGTTGTCATTCAGTGACTCTCCAAGTGAAGGAATGATTCTCTTCAGTTTCTTTTCCCAGGTTGGGTAGTCATTCGAGAATGATTTCTGCATGACTTCGAGCATGATGTGAACCGAGGTTGATGCTCCAGGTGAGGCGCCCAGAAGACCGGCGATTGATCCATCTTCGGATGAAACAACTTCAGTACCGAACTGCAACGTTCCCGATCCGTCTGCGGCTCGCTTGATAACTTGCGCACGTTGGCCGGCAATGATTAGTTTCCAGTCCTTTGGGTTGGCTTTTGGGTAAAAATCTCTCAAAGATTCAAACTGCTTTGATTTGGTTTTAGTGAGTTCGCCAACTAGGTACTTAATCAGACTCAGATTACGAATTGCCACTGAAAGATAGGGGCGAATGTTTGATGGTCGCACTGCCCTCGGAAGGTCAAACAGCGATCCGTTTTTCAGAAACTTAGGGATAGCGCCAGCATATGGTCCAAATAATAATGACGCCTTGCCATCAACAACTCGAGTGTCAAGGTGGGGGACTGACATCGGTGGTGCGCCGACAGAGGCCTGGCTGTAAACCTTGGCTTGATGTTGAGCAACAATTTCAGAGTTTGTAGTCTGCAAGAACGAACCGCTAACCGGGAATAGTCCATAACCTTTAGCCTCGGGAATTCCGGATTTCTGAAGAAGTTTCAGAGCCCAGCCGCCGGCCCCAACGAACACGAACTTACTTTCGGTGTAGGTGGTTAGCCCAGTGTGGTGATTCTTGGCGGTGATGTGCCAGCCGTCGGGAGTGCGACGAAGTTTCGTTACTTCTGTACTGGTGTGAACAGGAATGTCCTCTTCACGCAGGTGACCGAAGAGCTGACGTGTAATAGCACCGAAATCAACGTCGGTTCCGGAGTCAATTCTTGTAGCGGCGATTACTTCGTCAGTTGAACGACCCTCAACTAGAAGTGGAGCCCACTTACCGATTTTTTTGTGATCTGTAGTGAATTCGAATCCTTTGAACAACGGTTGCTTCTTTAGGACTTCAGCACGACGACGAAGGTAATCTACGTCCTTCTCGCCTTTCACATAAGTCATGTGTGCAGTCGAGTGAATGAAAGAGCGTGGGTCGGCAAGGATCCCTTGCTTAACAAGGTAAGCCCAGAATTGGCGACTTAGCTGGAATTGTTCATTGATTTGAATTGCTTTGGCAGGAGAAGGAAGTGAACCATCTTTACTGTCTGGCATGTAGTTGAGTTCGCAAAGCGCTGCGTGACCGGTGCCAGCGTTATTCCAAGGGTTCGAACTTTCCAGGGCAACGTCATCTAGTCGCTCAAAAGCAACCATTTTCAGTCCTGGTTCCAAAACGTTCAGGAATGTCCCAAGAGTGGCACTCATTATGCCGCCGCCGATTAGGGCGACATCGACCCTCTGGAATTTACTCACAGAGTGATTTTACCTGGGGTTAGGCCACTCCGGTTCCAAGTAGGAAGCCAATTCCATAGGTGATACCCATGGTTAGCAGCGAAACTGTGACATTTCGAATAATGGCACGCAAAGATTTTGCGCCACCAATCTTCGCACCAACGTATCCGGTCAGGGCAAGTGAGAGGGCAACCGCAATTACGGTAGCCCAAATTCGCGAGTCCTTACTAAAGCTAGTTATTGCTAGTAGCGGCAAAATCGAACCTGCCGCGAATGCAATGAGCGAGGCAACGGCGGCATGGGTAGGACTCACATGTTCATCGGGATCGATACCAAGCTCAGCTTCGGCATGCGCGCGTAGTGCATCCTTTGCGGTGAGTTCATTGGCTACAACCTCAGCGGTTTCGTAAGAAAGTCCTTTTTGCTCGTAGAACCAAATCAACTCACGTAGTTCTTTGGCTGGATCGTCGATTAGCTCCTGGCGTTCTTTGTTCAGCATGGCAATTTCACTATCACGTTGAGCCGAAACCGATGTGTACTCGCCACCCGCCATCGAAATTGATCCGGCAACTAGACCGGCAACACCCGCAATAAAAATGGCTCCGGTGTTGTTCGGGCTTGCACCGGCAACACCCATGACCAGACCGGCGGTTGAAACAATTCCATCATTAGCACCAAGAACACCTGCACGAAGCCAGTTGAGCTTTGCTGACATCGAGTTCTTTTGGAATTCCTCAGATGCGATGATTGCATCTTCCACTCGAATTTGCTCAAGTTTAGATGTGGATAGTTTCTTGCTGACCATAGGGTCTAGGAAACACCATCTCGGTACTCGTGGCTAGCAAGGCACGCCTAACTGCGCCGTTAGACTTGCACTGATTGAAAGGTTCCGTTTTGAAGGTCACAGTAGCTGGTGCATTAACCGAATTAGCCAATGGCGCTGATGGGTTTGGACTATTCACCGACAAAACCATAGTTGCGCTGAGAGTTAATGGCGAGCTTCGCGATTTGGCTCACAAACTTGCTGATGGCGATGTTGTAGAGAGTGTCGCTATTTCGAGCCCTGACGGTCTAAATATTTTGAGGCACTCAGCCGCTCACGTACTTGCTCAAGCGGTTCAAAACATCAACCCAGAGGCCAAACTTGGTATCGGTCCGCCAATCACTGATGGTTTTTACTACGACTTCGATGTCGAGAATCCCTTCACCCCTGAAGATTTGCGAGCACTCGAGAAGCAAATGCAGAAAATCATTCAGTCTGGTCAACGATTCATTCGAAGGGTTACCAACGATGGCGATGCGCGAGTAGAACTTTCAAAAGAGCCTTACAAGCTTGAACTCATCGGTCTTAAGGGCGGCGACGTAGGTGAAGGCGCTGCTGAAGTTGGCACTGGTGAATTAACTATTTACGACAATGTTGATCCGGCAACCGGAAACACAATTTGGAAAGACCTGTGCCGAGGTCCACATCTGCCGAACACTCGAATGATTGGCAATGCCTTTGCATTAACTCGCGTGGCGGCTGCATACTGGCGTGGCAACGAGAAGAACAAACAATTGCAACGCGTTTACGGAACTGCCTGGCCAACTAAGGATGAGCTGCGCGCTCATCAAGAACGACTAGAAGAGGCTGCAAAGCGCGATCATCGTCGTTTGGGACAAGAACTTGATTTGTTCTCATTCCCTGATGAAATTGGTTCTGGGCTAGCGGTATTTCATCCAAAGGGTGGCATCATGCGTCGCGTGATGGAGGACTATTCACGTAAACGACATGAAGAATCGGGTTACGAATTCGTGTACTCGCCGCACATCACTAAGTCGAACTTGTTTGAGATCTCAGGACACCTGGGCTGGTACGCAGACGGCATGTTCCCGCCGATGAAGCTCGATGAAGAAATAGATGACAACGGTGTTCTTCGTAAGCAAGGTCAGGACTACTACCTGAAGCCTATGAACTGTCCGTTTCACATCTTGATTTACCGTTCACAGTCACGTTCATATCGTGATTTGCCGCTACGAATGTTCGAATTTGGTTCGGTTTACCGTTACGAGAAATCCGGAACTCTGCACGGATTAACTCGTGTTCGCGGTATGACGCAGGATGACGCTCACCTGTTCGTTACGCCTGAGAGTATGGAAGTGGAACTGACTAACGTTCTCAACTTCGTTCTTGGTTTGCTTCGTGATTATGGTTTGGATGACTTCTATTTGGAGCTTTCGACAAAGGAGGATGGCAATCCAAAGTTTGTTGGAGACGACAAGGTCTGGAAGACAGCTACCGCAACGTTGGAGAAAGTAGCTAAACAGTCCGGGCTCGAACTTGTTCCAGATCCGGGTGGCGCAGCGTTTTACGGTCCTAAGATTTCGGTTCAAGCGCGTGATGCAATCGGTCGCACCTGGCAGATGTCTACCATTCAGCTCGACTTCAATTTGCCAGAGCGCTTTGAGCTCGAGTACACAGCCACAGATGGAACTCGTCAGCGACCAGTAATGATTCACCGTGCACTGTTTGGATCAATCGAAAGATTCTTCGGAGTTCTAACCGAGCACTATGCGGGGCATTTTCCTCCATGGTTAGCTCCACTTCAAGTTGTTGGTATTCCTGTCGCCGAAGAATTCGGTGATTACCTTGATGACATTGCCGCTCGATTGCGTAGCCATGGAATTCGCATCTCAGTTGATCACAGCGACGACCGCATGCAGAAAAAAATCTTGAACCACACAAAAGCGAAAGTTCCTTTCATGCTTATCGCCGGCGGCCAGGATCGCGACTCTGGTGCTGTTTCATTCCGTTACCGTGATGGACGACAGGAAAACGGAATACCTCTAGACGAGGCTATTGCTCGAATTCTCGAAATCGTGAACAACAAATCGCAGGTATAGGCATGGAAGACGCTGCGTTTCTGCCTGGTGTGCCGAATTCGTTTCAGCACCTCTGGACGCCACATCGTCTGGTTTACATAAAGGAAGGCCAGCAACCTGCTGATCACGAATGTCCTTTCTGCTTAGCTCCGGCCAAGTCTGATGAGGAAGCGCTAATTGTTCATCGTGGAAAAACTGGATTCGTATTGTTGAATCTCTTCCCTTACAACAGCGGACATCTGTTGGTGTGCCCCTATCGTCATGTCCCAACGTACGATTTAGCAACCGAAGCTGAAGTAAATGAGATTGCACTACTCACGCAGCAGGCGATGCGAGTACTGAGCGGTGTTAGTAAGAATCACGGCTTCAATATCGGGATGAACCAAGGGGAGGTCGCAGGAGCGGGCATAGCCGGGCACCTACACCAGCACATTGTGCCCCGTTGGCGCAATGACGCTAACTTTTTCCCAATCATCGCTGAGACCAAGGCCCTGCCTCGTCTTTTAGGGGACGTGCGTGAAGAAATTCAATCTGCCTGGGATAAATACAGCGCTTAGAATTGTGGTATGACAGATTTCAAGCCAACCACCGGAAGTTCATTAGTAAAGCGCGGTCTTGCCGAAATGCTTAAGGGCGGCGTCATTATGGACGTCGTTACACCAGAGCAAGCGAAAATTGCCGAGGATGCTGGCGCGGTTGCTGTTATGGCGTTAGAGCGTGTTCCAGCCGACATTCGAGCACAGGGTGGCGTGGCGCGAATGTCAGACCCAGACATGATTGACGGCATTATCAAAGCCGTTTCTATTCCGGTCATGGCGAAGGCCCGAATTGGTCACTTCGTTGAGGCTCAGATTATTCAGCAGCTTGGTGTTGACTACATCGACGAGTCAGAAGTTTTAAGTCCTGCTGACTATGTCAACCACATCGACAAGTGGAAGTTCACCACACCATTTGTTTGTGGTGCTACTAACTTGGGTGAGGCTCTACGTCGCATCACTGAAGGTGCAGCAATGATCAGGTCAAAGGGCGAAGCCGGAACCGGTGACGTGTCTGAGGCAACCAAACACATCCGAACCATCAGTTCTGAGATTCGTGCACTCGCCGCGAAGACTGAAGATGAACTTTACGTAGCGGCTAAGGAGCTTCAAGCTCCCTACGAACTTGTGCGCGAAGTCGCTCAAAGCGGCAAACTTCCGGTCGTTATGTTTACCGCCGGAGGTGTAGCAACTCCAGCAGACGCGGCGATGATGATGCAACTAGGCGCCGACGGTGTTTTTGTTGGTTCAGGTATTTTCAAATCTGGCGATCCAATTGCGCGTGCTAAGGCGATCGTAAAGGCTGTAACTTTCTACAACGATCCGAGTGTGCTCGCAGAAGTTAGTCGTGGGCTAGGTGAAGCAATGGTTGGAATCAACGTTAATGATATTCCAGCTCCTCATCGCTTGGCAGACCGCGGTTGGTAATTGGCTTCTAAAACAGTCGGAGTTTTAGCTCTACAGGGAGATGTCCGTGAGCATGTTCACACTCTCGAATCATTGGGCGTTGCAGTTTTAGAAGTAAAGACACCGGAGCAGCTAGGTAGAGTCGACGCACTGGTAATCCCAGGCGGGGAATCAACGACAATCAGCAAGCTCTCGGAAATTTTCGGAATGTACGAACCGATTCGCGCAGCGATTGCCTCTGGACTACCGGTGCTTGGAACCTGTGCTGGCTTGATCATGCTGGGGAACATTCAGGACCCAGCCAGTGGACAAAAGTCCTTCGGCGGGCTTGACGTCCAGATTCGACGAAATGCCTTCGGCAATCAAAATGATTCATTTGAGGCAGATCTGCAGGTAGCGGGCATCGATAGTCCGGTGCATGCCGCATTTATTCGTGCACCGATAGTGGAGTCCGCCGGTGCTGGGGTAGAAGTTATTGCCAAGCTTGAAGATGGTCGAATCGTTGGGGTTCGTCAGGGTAAACGCATTGGAATTTCTTTTCATCCGGAGGTTACTGGAGAAAATCGCATCCACAAACTGCTGATCGACATTATTTAGCCTCGGGTAAACTTTAGGAAAATCTTCGAAACAGGAGCGTTATGTCTGGCCACTCCAAATGGGCGACCACTAAACACAAGAAAGCCGCCATCGATGGGAAGCGCGCGAAGTTATTCGCAAAGCTAATCAAGAACATCGAAGTTGCAGCACGTCTAGGTGGACCTGATCCCGACGGAAACCCAGCACTATACGATGCGATACAAAAAGGACGCAAGTCTTCGTTGCCTAACGACAACATCGACCGCGCGATCAAACGTGGTTCCGGCGGCGGCGCAGATGCAGTTGAATATCAGACCATCATGTATGAGGGTTACGGACCAAACGGCGTAGCGCTACTGGTCGAGTGTTTGACCGATAACAAGAACCGAGCGGCCGCTGAGGTTCGACTCGCTTTCAAAAATGGCAACGGCACGATGGCCGACCCAGGTAGTGTCGCCTACCAATTCAGTCGTAAAGGCGTAATCGTCGTTTCTAAGAATCACGGAGCGTCGGAGGATTCCATTCTTGATGCGGTGCTAGAAGTTGGTATCGAGGACATCGAAGATCGTGGTGAACAGTTTGTGATTACAACAGACCCGAGTGTCATGGTTGCAGTTCGTTCTGCTCTGCAAGCGGCAGGTATTGATTATGAATCCGCGGATGCCGAATTTGTTTCTTCTTTACCTATGCAGGTTGATGCGGACACTGCTCGCAAGGTTATCGAATTGATTGATGAACTTGAAGATTCTGATGACGTACAGAACGTGTACACGAACTTCGACATGTCTGCTGAAGTTCTAGCTGAACTAGAACGAGACTAGACATGTCGCGCCGCATACTTGGCGTTGATCCTGGATTAACGCGGTGCGGAGTTGGCATAGTCGACGTTTCCAAAAATCGAACTGTAAAGTTCTGCGATGTTGATACGCTCCGTTCAGATACGAGTTTGGATCTTGACGAGCGCATCGCGAAAATTGCGAATGGAATTGCTGAGAAGATTGAGCGCTTTAAACCTGATTTGATTGCAATTGAGCGAGTTTTCGCTCAGCAAAACCTTCGAAGCGTCATGGGCGTAGCGCAGATTTCCGGCGTGGTTTTGCTTTTGGCCAATCAGAATAAAATCCCAGTTCAAATGCACACTCCATCCGAGGTTAAAGCTGCAGTAACTGGATCCGGAAGAGCAAACAAGGAACAGGTTGGCTACATGGTGGCAAAACTGTTAGGTCTCGATGCCATTCCCAAACCGGCTGATTCGGCTGATGCCTTGGCAATTGCCATAACGGCCGGATGGCGGCCAGAAGCAGAAGTCTCTGCCGGTAAGTTGACCAAGGCGCAGGAACTCTGGCGAGCGGCTGATGCGGCATCCAAGAAATCTCGCCGCGGTTAGTTAGTCTTTTTGCGTGATTGCATCTCTTCGAGGAAACGTACAGAGTAAATCCAGCTCTGCTGTGATTCTCGAAGTTGCCGGCGTTGGCTATCAGGTTTTGGTACCGGGAACGGTGGCTTCTGCCCTGCAAATCGGTGATTCGGCCATTCTGTTCACAACCCTGGTTGTTCGCGAAGACAGTTTTCAGCTTTTTGGTTTTGAAGGCGTTGAGCAACAAGGTTTGTTCGATCTTTTGCGGAGTGTTTCTGGTGTTGGCCCAAAAACGGCTTTGTCGATAATCTCGACGCTTTCCCCAGCAGAGATTTCTGAAGCCGTCACTGAAGAAAATTCAATACCTTTTGAAAAAGTTAACGGTGTTGGAGTTAAGACGGCGAAGTTAATCGTTGTCACTCTCGCTGGCAAAATAAAGTCGACAAGTAAAACCGGAAGTACAGTCTCATCAGATCTTCTCTCAGCACTGCAGAGTCTGGGTTGGAGTGAGAAAGTTGCATCTCCAATTGTCGAGCATGTATGTGCGTCACATCCAAATAGCGGTATGCCTGAATTGATTCGTGCATGTCTGGCCATGCTTGGTAAATAGAGATGAGTGACATCACTAATCCTGACAAGGATCAAAGCGAATTAGCTTTTGAGTCTGCACTTAGACCTAGCAGCCTAGAAGAGTTCATCGGACAGGAGAATGTGAGACGTCAAGTCTCTCTAATCCTTGAAGCGGCAAAACTGCAATCTCGAGCAGCTGATCACATGCTTTTTGCAGGGCCACCAGGTTTAGGAAAAACAACGCTTGCCATGATTGTGGCAAACGAAAGTCAAGGCAGTCTTCGAGTAACGAGTGGGCCAACAATTCAGCATGCGGGTGATTTGGCTGCGATTCTTGCATCTTTAGTTTCCGGGGATGTTTTGTTCATCGATGAAATTCATCGCATGTCCAAGAGCGCGGAAGAAATGCTCTATCTAGCGATGGAAGACTATCGAATTGACATCATGGTGGGCAAGGGCCCCGGAGCTACATCAGTTCCTCTGGAACTTGAGTCTTTCACGCTTATAGGCGCAACCACTAGGAGTGGTCTGTTGGCGAATCCACTTCGTGACCGGTTCGGTTTCACGGCAAATCTCGAGTTTTACTCGGAAGATGAATTAGTCGCCGTGATTATGCGTGCAAGTCGAAAGCTTGGCATTGCGCTTTCCGAAACCGGTGCGTCTGCAATTGCAGTACGTAGCCGTGGAACTCCGCGAATTGCCAACCGCCTGCTCAGGAGAGTGCGCGACTTCGGCCTAGTTGAGGGGCACGAATCAATCGATGAGAATGTTGCCAGAGCAGCGTTAAAACTCTTTGAAGTAGACGATTTTGGCTTAGATCGCTTGGATAGAGACGTCTTGCATCTACTTTGCACCCAGTACGCCGGACGAGCGGTCGGGATTTCTACCATCGCGGTTGCGGTTGGTGAGGAGCAGGACACCATCGAATCGGTGGTTGAGCCTTACCTTGTTCGCACTGGCTTGGTTTCTCGAACCGCCAAGGGTAGGGAAGCGACGCAAAAGGCATACCAACACTTGGGGCTAAAAGCGCTTACCAACGGTCAAACCCCACTGTTTGACTTATAATTGGCGAGGACGCGTTCCCGCGTCATTGTCCGTAAATAGGACATATCACCGATCAGATTGGTTTCCCTTGGAAAACTTCTTTTTACTCGCTGCGCTTGCAGTGATGATTTTCTTCATGGTCATGAGTAACAAAAAGCGTAAGAAGCAGGCTGAAGAGCTTCAGTCGTCAATTGCGGTTGGTTCAAGCGTCATGCTGACCAGTGGTGTTTACGGAACTGTCATCTCAGCAGATTCAGACCGAATCGTGATCGAATCTACGCCTGGCACCAAGCTGTCAGTCAATAAGCTCGCAGTTCGTTCTGTTGAGGCTCCGAAGCCAGCGGCAGAAAAGCCAGCGGCTAAGAAAGCTTCTCCTGCAACCAAGAAGCCTGCAGCTAAGAAGCCTGCAGCATCAAAGACTAAATAACTCCTAGCAAGGAAATTCCGTGGCTGTTTCATCTGTAACTAAGCACGCGCGCAAGCGCTTGGCTTGGCTTTTAGCTCTAATCATCACTTTTGCCGGAATCATCGGCTTGGGTATTGCAACCAATACTCAAGGTGCAACCTTTGCACCGGAGTTGGCATTAGACCTTCAGGGTGGAACATCCATCATTCTTGCGCCATCTGTAGCAGACGGTAAGACAGTTTCAGCTGAACAGTTGAATCAGGCAGTTTCGATTATTCGCCAACGTGTGGACTCAACCGGTGTTTCGGAGTCGACTATCACGACTTCGGGCAACAAAAACATCATTGTTGAGATTCCTGGTACTCCATCAGACAGCACACTTCAGTTGATCAAGAGTTCGGCCAAACTTGAATTCCGTGCCGTTCTAGTGACTGATGCCGGAACTTCAGCGTCGGTCGGCGGAGACTCAAGTGCGTCAGCTAGCCCTTCAGCGAAGGCGAGTGCTAGTGCCAGCGCAAGTACAACGCCTAACGCTGCGCCAACTGACGCAAGCGACCTGAACTGGGTTAGCGCGGAACTTCGGGCCAAATATGATGCATTCAGTTGTGCAACTGAGTTCCGACAGCCTGGTCAGGTCGACGATGCAACTCAACCGCTTATCACATGCGACTCGAGCCGAACCCAAAAGTTCATCCTCGGACCGGTAGAGGTTGACGGTACCAACATTGCTAACGCCGAGGCTGGAACCGTAACCACTTCAACCGGAGCTTCAACTAACACTTGGGCTGTGAATCTAGAATTCGACAACAGTGGAACCGCTGCCTTCAGCGCAGTTACTTCTCGTTTGTATCCGCTTGCTAGTCCACGCAATCAGTTTGCCGTTACCTTAGACGGCTACGTAATTACCGCTCCGCAGACCAACGCGGTTATCACCAACGGGTCTGCGCAGATTACCGGAAGCTTCACCCAGGAGTCATCAAAGGCTCTAGCTGATCAGCTGAAATACGGTTCACTACCGATTGGTTTCGAAGTTCAAAGCCAGGAGAACATCTCTGCAACTCTCGGAACAGAATCGCTCAAGGGTGGTTTGCTTGCTGGAGCTATTGGACTACTGCTTGTAATTATCTATTCGATTTTCCAGTACCGAGGACTTGCAGTGGTAACAATCGGTTCGCTTATTGTGGCAGCAATTCTGGTTTACCTTGCAATCTCGATTCTTTCTTGGCGCCAGGGATATCGACTTTCACTTGCTGGCGTTGCCGGTTTGATTGTTGCTATCGGTATCACTGCCGACTCGTTCATTGTTTACTTCGAACGAGTTCGCGATGAGCTTCGTGACGGTCGCACACTTTCTGCTGCTGTTGATTCTGGTTGGAAGCGTGCGATTCGAACCATCTTGGTTTCTGACGGCGTCAGTATGTTGGCTGCTGTTGTTCTCTGGGCTCTCACTGTCGGAAGCGTAAAGGGCTTCGCGTTCACACTAGGCCTAACCACCTTGATCGACCTAGCCGTAGTTGCTTTGTTCACACATCCAATGCTTCAGATTCTCGCGCAGAGTAAATTCTTCTCTTCAGGCCACAGGCTCAGTGGCTTCGACGCTAGTGCACTTGGCGGAAAAACTTATGTTGGCCGAGGACAGTTCCGTGTGGCCGAGCAAGTTGGCGCTGCTAAGCGCGGCAAGGTTTCTAAAGAAGCTAGCCGACGCCAAACAATTGCCGAGCGTAAAGCCAATGAATCTGCAAATGGAGGACAGAACTAATGTCAAAGTTCAGTGAATTAGGTAACGACCTCTACACCGGCAAGCGTTCATTCGACTTTGTTGGAAAGCGAAAGATTTTCTACGTAATCGCATTGGTCATGGTGGCGCTTGCCATCGTAATTCCGATTGCACGTGGTGGCTTCAACTTTGGTATCGAATTCCGCGGCGGATCGGAATTCCGTGTAACCGGAGTTTCGCAGAGCACAGAACAATCTGCAATTGCTGCAGTTAAGTCGGTTGTATCTTCCGCGAATCCTCTCGTAACCGCTGTGGGTACCGATGGTTTGCGTATCCAGACCGACAAGCTAAGTGATACTGAGTCGGAAGCAGTGCGCCAGGCACTCGCCACCGCCTACAAAATTGAAGGCAGCCAGGTGGCTAGCTCTTTTGTTGGTGCCAACTGGGGAGCGGACATCACTGGCAAGGCTGTTAATGGCCTAGTCGTATTTATCGCACTAGCGGCAATACTCATGGCACTTTACTTCCGCACTCTTAAGATGTCGTTGGCTGCCATGCTTGCTCTGCTACATGACCTGATTATCACCGCAGGTGTCTACGGCGTCGTCGGCTTTGAAGTTACACCAGCCGCAGTAATTGGCTTTTTGACTATCCTTGGTTACTCGCTTTACGACACCGTTGTGGTTTTTGACAAGATTCGAGAAAACACATTTGAGGTTGAATTCAGCGAGACTGCAACATTTGCGGAAAGGGTCAATCTGGCAATCAATCAGACTCTGGTGCGTTCTGTAAACACTTCGATTGTGGCGGTTCTGCCTGTGGCAGCGATTCTGTTCATTGGTTCAACCTTGCTTGGCGCCGGAACATTGCGCGACATTTCGCTAGCTTTGTTCATCGGTATTGTTGTTGGAACTTACTCAACCATTTTCATCGCGGCTCCGTTTTACTCTCACCTCCGAGAGGGCGAGGCAAAATACGCGAGTGCGGCGAAAAAGGTTCTTGCTTCGCGCTAGTTGATAATCTGGGGTAACCACGACCGCAGGAGCTCTAGTGACCGATCCAACGCCAACAGGCAGTATCAGCACTTTACGTGGCATGCTTCCGAGAATCTTCTCGAAGTACGGCGTCTACACTTCAGAACTGAATGAAATTGTTCGTCTAGCTCGCTTGAATCACCCTAAAGCGGACACATCAATCATTGAGCGAGCTTTCGTCGTAGCCGAAGAAGCTCACAGAGAGCAAACCCGTAAAAGCGGTGAGCCATACATTACCCACCCACTAGCGGTCACGCAGATTCTTGCTGAGCTTGGTATCGGTCCGATTACTCTTGCTGCCTCGCTACTTCATGACACGGTTGAGGACACGGAATACAAACTTGAGCAACTAGAGAAAGACTTCGGTGCCGAAGTCGCCATGTTGGTAGACGGTGTAACCAAGCTCGACAAGGTAAAGTTTGGTGATCATGCACAGGCCGAAACCGTGCGCAAGATGGTGGTCGCGATGTCGAAAGACATCCGCGTGCTTGTTATCAAATTGGCCGACCGTCTGCACAATGCTCGAACTTGGGGTTTTGTTTCCGCTGAATCTGCAAAACGCAAAGCACAAGAAACTCTCGAAATTTATGCGCCTCTTGCACATCGACTAGGTATCAGCACAATCAAGTGGGAGCTGGAAGATATCTCGTTCTCCGTGCTTTATCCAAAAGTCTACGAAGAGATCGTCAATTTGGTGGGGCAGAGAGCGCCGCAACGTGAACAGGTGATTGACTCAATCATTTCTGAAATTGAAGATGATCTACGTGAAAGCAAAATCAAAGGCAAAGTTGCTGGTCGCCCAAAGCAGTACTACAGCATTTATCAGAAGATGGTTGTTCGTGGACGCGAATTTGACGACATTTACGATCTCGTTGGAATCCGAGTGCTGGTTAATTCGGTTCGCGATTGCTACGCGGTTCTAGGAGCCATCCACGCGCGTTGGAATCCGGTACCGGGTCGCTTCAAAGACTACATAGCAATGCCTAAGTTCAACCTGTATCAGTCCCTGCACACCACCGTGATTGGGCCTAAGGGTCGTTCTGTTGAGATTCAAATCCGCACTCACGAAATGCATCAGCGTGCGGAATATGGTGTTGCGGCTCACTGGAAATACAAGGAACAGATTGGCGAGAGCACAGAGCGCAATGATGAAGATCTGGCCTGGCTTAAGCACCTAAGCGATTGGCAGGCAGAGACACAGGATCCAAGTGAATTCCTTGACTCACTGCGCTTTGAAATTGGCGCCAAAGAAGTCTATGTATTCACACCTAAAGGCAAGGTGATTGGTCTAGCAGGGGGAGCAACTCCTGTCGACTTCGCTTACGCCGTGCACACTGATGTTGGTCATCGAACAATGGGTGCAAAGGTAAATGGACGTTTAGTTCCGCTTGATACACCGTTGCAGTCTGGCGATACGGTTGAGATTTTTACCAGCAAATCACCAGAGGCAGCTCCAAGCAAGGATTGGCTAAATTTCGTCAAGTCTCCGCGAGCCAGGGCAAAGATTAAGCAATGGTTCTCAGCGGAGCGTCGTGAAGATGCAATCGAACTAGGCAAAGAATCAATTGCCAAGGCGCTACGCAAACACAACTTGCCACTCCAAAAAATTCTCTCTTCAGAATCCATTTTGGACTTGGCACACGAGCTTCGACTTAACGATGTCGAGTCACTGTATGCAGCCGTTGGTGAAGGTCACATTTCGTCACAGCAGGTTGTCGAGAAACTCAGCGCATCTATTGCCACAGACGCTGATGCTGCTGAGGCTGTATTCGAACTTCCAAATCGAGCTCGATCGCAGAATCGTAATCGAGCTAATGATTCTGGGATTCTAGTTCGCGGAGATGCCGATGTCATGGCCAAGTTGGCCCGATGCTGCACTCCAGTGCCCGGGGACGAGATAATCGGCTTCGTAACTAGGGGAGCAGGGGTGTCTGTTCATCGCGCGGATTGCAAGAACAGTGAACAACTGAGAAGTCAACCTGAGCGCCTCATGGAAGTTTCATGGGCACCGAACTCTAAGTCGCTGTTCCTAGTTCAGATTCAAATTGAGGCGCTCGACCGCTCTGGTTTGCTGTCAGACGTTACTCGCGTACTAAGCGAACACCATGTAAACATCTTGTCGGCATCGGTATCGACCAGATCAGATCGTGTAGCCCTCAGCAGATTTGTATTTGAAATGGGCGACCCAGGCACGCTGGAACACCTACTGAATGCCGTTAAGCGGATTGAGGCGGTTTACGATGTCTACCGCGTTCACAATGGCTAGTTTGCTGCTGCCCTAACGGTTTCCAGCCAGGTCTTACGAGCCGATAGCGCCTCGGTTGCATCCTTGATCTTCTTCTCGTTCTTCGAAGTGGTTGCGGCTGCTAGTTCCGACTCGAGTTTCTTGATTGAATCTTCGAGCTGTGAAATTACCGAATTGCTGCGGTCAATAGACGCAGGGTCGCTCTTGCGCCAGTGATCTTGTTCGGCAGTTTTGACCTTGTTCTCGATCGCACGAAGTTTGTCCTCAACTTCACGAAGTTTGTCCTTCGGAATACGACCAATCTTCTCCCACTTCTTTTGAAGTTCTTGAAGTTGCTTCTTAGCCTCATCAAGACCCGCGGCTGGATCTATCGTTGAGTATTGATTCAACAACTCGAGTTTCTTGGTTAGATTCTCGCTCTGTTCCACATTTTCTACTGCTGCTGTTGCTTGTCGAGCAGAGTAGATAGTGTCCCCGGCAGCTTTGAAGCGCGCCCATAGTGCGTCGTCTGACTTACCCGGTGTGCGCCCTGCAGATTTCCAGCTGTCCAAAAGTTTTTTGTATTCGACCATTGAATCTGATCCGGCCGCTGCTAACCTTTCAGCAGCTTCGACAATCTCAACCTTCTTAGCGCGAACAGCCTTGTTAGTTGAATCAAGTGAAGCAAAGTACTGACGCTTAGCTGTTTCAAAACGAGTGCGAGCGAGAGAGAATCGCTTCCAAATCGGATCGGCCTGGGTTTTAGAAACCTTCGCACCGCTCTTTTGAGCTGCCTGCCAGTCGGCGAAAAGCTTCGCCATCTTCTCTCCAGATTGTTTCCACTGTGTCTTTGAGGCGTCCTGGTTGGCAATTGCTTCAGCAGCCTCAGCGAGCGCGATGCGAGTGGCTAAGGCCTCTGCAACAGCCTCCTTGTTGGCCTCCGCCTTCGCAGCACCTAACTCGGCGATCGCAGGTGCTAGTGCAGCAACGCGACTACGAAGGTTGTTAAGGTCTCCAACCGCGCTTGGGCTGACGAGTTCATCTGCCAGTTTGGTGGCTTGTTTCCCCAGATTGGCAGCGTCAACTTTATTCTTTACACGCTGTTCCAGGATGCGAACCTGCGCCTCAAGGTCTGCGAACTTGCGCTCGAAGAATGCCAACGCCTCTTCCGGAGTTACGTTTGGATACTGACCCACTTGACGTTCTGAACCGAGCTCGAGAACGTAGACGTTGTTTTCAGCGTCGACTCGGCCGAATTTACTGGTTGCAGTCATGGGTAGCTCCTTTAGCTATACGCGGTTGCGTTCGTGTGCGTTTTGATTAGTTTAGTTTGATTGCGCCGAGCTTAGTTTCGACGACTGGCTTTCCATCACCTGCACCACCGGCAACGCCAGCCTTGATGATTGGATCAAGTCCGTCCAAGCCAGAAGTAATTTCTCCAAATACGGTGTAGTTAGGCATCAGGGGAGAATCAGCGTAAACGATGAAGAACTGTGACCCGTTGGTGTACGCACCGCCACTATTCGCCATTGCGAGAACACCTTTTTTGTAAGTTGCTACGCCCGAGGCATCGGCAGCCGGCGCATTCTCAATCGGACCGAATGAGTAGCCAGGTCCGCCGGTTCCGGTGCCTGTCGGGTCTCCACACTGGAGAACGAAGATGCCTGAGGTGGTTAGTCGGTGACAAGGAACGTCCTTGTAGAAATCTTTTTTGCTAAGTGCTATGAAGTTGGCCGAAGCTTGGGGAGCTGTATCACCAAATAGCTTGATTCCTAGGTTGGCAGAGTTGACAGCCATGGTTCCGGTCCAAGTGCGATTCTCAGCAATTGAAACATCTGGAACAAGTGGGCCATTTGATTCCTGAGCAGCAGGCGTTGCTGATGGCGTAGCAGATGCTGAGGCAGTTGGCTCTGGATGTAGAGCACTGTATGCAAACTGGGAACCGAAGGCCACTACGAGTGCAACAGCACCGGCGATAATTGCAATCTTGTTGTCAGCTTTGCGTCGAAGGGAGTGCTTGGCGTGTGCCTGTTGCTTAGCTTCGTATTCGGCCAACTTGTTCGAAGTTGAGCTGAATAAGTTCTGTTGCTTTTTCTTAGATGCCAAGTTTTCCTCCGATAAACGCTACCTTGGCATTTTACGCCGTAGGCGGGTGTCTCTGCTTGTAACCTGAACCTATGACTAGCAGCATCTTCGAGGGCCTCGCACCACTAGCGGCCAGGATGCGGCCAAGAACCCTTCAAGAAGTGGTTGGTCAATCACAGATCTTGAAACCAGGCAGTCCACTCAACAAACTTGCCGAGCCAAGTGACGCATCACGCAGGTCAAGTACCACCAGCGTAATTTTGTTTGGCCCACCGGGTACCGGAAAAACCACACTGGCTCGGGTAGTGGCAGCATCATCTGGTCGTCGCATCATCGAATTGAGTGCCATCACAGCGGGGGTCAAAGACGTCCGGGAAGCTATGGAAGAGGCTCGCCTCAATCACGAGTCCTATGGAGTTGGCACAATCCTGTTTCTCGATGAGATACATCGATTCAGTAAGGCCCAACAAGACGCTCTGCTACCAGGTGTCGAAAATGGCTGGGTTACTCTAATTGCCGCAACGACCGAAAACCCAAGCTTCTCAGTTATCACACCCTTGCTTTCAAGGAGTTTGCTGCTTACGCTTCAACTTCTCTCAGAAGCAGAGCTCCTTACAATCTTGCAAAGTGCAGTCATCGACCCGCGTGGATTGAATAGCAAATTCGTTCTAAGTGACGAGCTAGCTAAAAAAATTAGCCAATTATCGAGCGGTGATGCTCGTAGAGCATTGACCATTCTTGAAGCGGCATCACTTGCGGTTGAAGATCCGGGATCGAAAGCTCCAGTCGAAATTTCGGATACTGCGGTAGAGGCAGCGATTGACCGCGCTCTCATTCGATATGACCGAGATGGTGATCAGCACTACGACATCATTAGTGCATTTATCAAGTCGGTGCGCGGATCTGATGCTGATGCCGCAATTCACTACTTAGCACGCATGATTGAGGGTGGCGAAGATCCAAGATTCATCGCACGTCGACTAATGATTTTGGCGGCAGAGGACATAGGACTAGCCGACCCTCAAGCACTCTCGCTTGCCGTAGCAGCGGCCGAGACCGTTTCACTAATTGGAATGCCAGAAGGTCGCATTCCACTTGCTGAAGCAACGATTTACTTGGCTCTCGCTCCAAAATCGAATTCTGCCTATTTAGCCATCAATCAGGCGCTAGAGGATGTCAGGAATGGAATGAGCGGGGAAGTCCCACCAGCACTTAGGAGCTCAAATTACCCTGGAGCTGCAAAAATAGGCAACGGGAAGGGCTATCAATACCCACACGATGACGCCAGGGCAGTGCTCCCACAACGTTATTTGGAGGGAGATTTGATTAAAGCCGAGTATTACCGACCCAAAGAAATCGGCGCAGAGCGTGAAATGGCCGAACGCTGGCCCAAACTCAGGTCAATAATTCGGAGTTTCAAGCGCTAGCACCTTTTATTTGGTGCCCTTTGTTCGGTAGACTTTCAAGGTTGCCGACTCGACCACACCTATCGGCTGTAAGTGTGATCAACGGTGCGGTTCGTCTAATAGCCAGATGAATCCGTGGCAAAAGGTTCGACCTCTGAACCGAAATGTGAACAAATACCGCTATCGAGCCAATGGCTCATCGAAAGGAAAACGTGTCAAAGACAACACGTACTCGTAGCAAGACTCGTCTGTCTCGCTCACTCGGACTAGCACTTACCCCAAAGGCTGCCAAGTATCTAGAAAAGCGTCCATATGCTCCAGGTGAGCACGGTCGCACTAAGAAGAAGGCTGACAGCGACTACGCAGTTCGTCTACGCGAGAAGCAGCGTCTTCGCGCACAGTACGGAATTCGTGAAGCTCAGCTTCGAAAGACTTTCCAGGAAGCTAAGCGCACTCAGGGTCTAACTGGTGAAAACCTAGTTGAGCTTCTAGAGATGCGTCTCGACGCTCTTGTGCTTCGTGCAGGTTTTGCACGCACAATCGCACAGGCTCGTCAGATGGTTGTTCACCGTCACATTCTTGTGAACGGCGAGCGCATCGACCGTCCTTCATTCCGCGTAAAGCCTGGCCAGATGGTTCACGTACACGCCAAGAGTGAAGTTACCGAACCATTCCAGGTTGCAGCTGCAGGTGGACACGTTGATGTTCTCCCTCCAGTACCTGCTTACCTAAGCGTTGACCTAGCAAAGTTGCACGCAACTTTGGTACGTCGTCCAAAGCGCGCTGAAGTTCCAGTTACCTGTGAAGTTCAGCTCGTGGTTGAGTACTACGCAGCTCGCTAAAGCTTCGTAAATCAATTTAGGAGTTCAGATGAGTGGCGGAGAAGTCGCAGCAATAATTGCAGCATCAGCATTTGTTTTGCTTGTGATTTTTATCGGCGTCCCATTGCTAAAGCTTGGACGATTGATCGACGAGACGCGTGATTCAGTTCACGATCTAAACGATTCAGTTGCTCCGCTACTCACTGAACTAACCACCACAGTTACCGAAACTAATAAGCAGCTAGCACGTCTAGACGTGATTACTGAAAACGTTTCAGAAGTAACCACCAACGTAAAATCACTCGTTGCTGTATTCAGCGCATCGGTTGGAGCTCCGTTGGTGAAAATCGCAGGTCTAACACAAGGACTGCGCTCAGCTTTGCTTGGCAAGAAGGGTAAGTAGAAATCATGAAGAAGATTTTCTGGTTCGTAACTGGCATCGCAGCTGGTCTAGCCGTGGCTAAGCAGTTGGCCGAAAACCCTAAAGCCGCAGCCGCTGTAGACGAGGCAGCCGCTCGCGCAAAGGAGTTTGGTGCTGCCGTTACCGAAGGATTCCGTGAGCGCGAGGCCGAGCTTGCAAAGCCAGTAGCGAAGAAGCCTGCCGTAAAGTCAGCAGCGAAGAAGCCGACAACTGTTCGCAAAGCTGCTCCAAAGAAATCACCGGCAACTAAGCCGCGCAATAAGTAATGCAGACGGCTGAAATTCGCCGTCGCTGGCTAGATTTTTTTGAAAGCAAGGGACACACGGTTGTCCCAAGTGCATCACTAATTAGTGAAGACCCTTCACTTTTGTTCACGGTCGCTGGAATGGTTCCATTCATTCCATACATGAGTGGACTTGTGCCTGCACCTTTCGCGCGAGCAACTTCCGTTCAAAAATGTGTCCGCACACTTGACATCGAAGAAGTCGGTAAAACCACTCGTCATGGAACTTTCTTCCAGATGAATGGAAACTTTTCCTTCGGAGACTATTTCAAAAAAGACGCCATTTCTTTTGCTTGGGAATTTCTCACCAAGCCACAGAGCGAGGGTGGTCTTGAACTAGACCCGCAATTGTTGTGGGTTACCGTTTACAAAGACGATGACGAGAGTATTCAGATTTGGAGAGATGTCGCAGACATTCCTATGGAGCGGATTCAGCGTCGTGGAATGAAAGACAACTACTGGTCAACTGGTCAACCAGGACCAGCCGGACCTTGTTCTGAAATCTATTATGACCGCGGACCTGCTTATGGCCGGGAGGGTGGCCCAGAAGCTGACGAAGATCGTTACATCGAAATTTGGAACCTCGTTTTCATGCAATACGAGCGTGGCGAGGGAACTGGCAAGGACAGTTTCGAAATTCTTGGAGAACTTCCAAAGAAAAACATTGACACCGGAATGGGCCTCGAAAGAGTTGCCTTCTTGATGCAGGGCGTTGAGAACCTCTATGAAATTGATCAGGTTCGACCGGTTCTCGACCTGGCTGCAAAGCTCAGCGGTAAAACTTACGGTGCATCTATCGAGGACGACGTTCGCATGCGTGTAGTAGCCGACCACGTGCGCTCAGCGCTGATGCTGATTTGTGATGGTGTGACTCCGGCAAACGATGGACGCGGATATGTTTTGCGTCGACTACTGCGCAGAACTGTCCGCTCTATGCGTCTACTTGGTGTCGAGACGCCTACCTTCACCCAATTGTTTGATACCTCGAAGAACGCAATGAAAGCGGCTTACCCTGAACTCGAAACCGAATTCGAACGCATTTTGCGAACTGCGGTAGCTGAAGAAGAGGCCTTCCTTAGAACTTTGACTTCAGGTACTGCAGTTTTGGACGAGGCAATCTCCGGCACTAAGTCAGCAGGCAGTAAGCAGTTGAATGGTGAAACTGCTTTCTTGCTTCACGATACTTACGGCTTCCCAATTGACTTGACTCTTGAGATCGCTGAAGAAGCTGGCTTGTCAGTCGATCGAGATGGATTCAAGGCTCTTATGACAGAGCAGCGCGACAGGGCAAAAGCCGATGCCCGCGAAAAGAAAATGGGCGGCACGGATCTCTCGGTCTATTCATCGTTCAGACAGCTCGGTGTCACTAGGTTCACTGGTTACGAAGAATTGAAAACTGAAGCAAAGGTTCTTGGACTTATAGCTGATGGCTCTCAAGTGAACAAGGCCAGCCAGGGGCAAATTGCCGAGGTAATCCTGGATGAAACATCTTTTTATGCAGAATCGGGCGGACAGGATTCCGACGCTGGATTGATCAGTGGCGATGGTTTTGAACTCGAAGTGCTCGATGTGCAGAAGCCAGTAAAGGGTTTGATCAGCCACAAGGTGATTGTCCGCACTGGTGAAATCGGTGTTGGTGCCAAGGCAAGCACTCAAGTTGATGCCAACTGGCGCCTCGGTGCAACTCAGGCTCACTCAGGCACACACTTGGTTCACGCAGCGCTTCGCGAAGTACTTGGACCAACTGCGTTGCAGTCAGGTTCATATAACAAGCCGGGGTACTTGCGCTTGGATTACTCCTGGAGCCAGGCTCTCAGTGACTCAACCAAATCTGAAATCGAGGAAGTTACGAATCTCGCCATCCGTCAGGACTTAGCCGTCAGTGCCCAGTTCATGTCGTTACCAGAGGCTAAGCAGTGGGGAGCGGTTGCACTGTTCGGTGAAACCTATGACGAGAGCGTACGTGTTGTGCAAATCGGCGGACCGTGGTCTAGAGAACTTTGCGGTGGTACTCACGTAGCACGCAGTTCGCAGGTTGGTTTGATTTCACTTATCGGTGAATCCTCGGTTGGATCAGGATCACGTCGCCTCGAAGCATTAGTTGGTATCGAGGCTTTCCGTGCTTTGGCCAACGAGCGTGCTTTAGTTTCTCGTTTGTCAGAATTGTTCAAGTCGAATCGTGATGGCCTTGAGGATCGCATTATCAATGCTGTGGAAGAGCTGAAGACTGCACAGCGGAAGCTTTCTGCACTTCAGGCTCAGCAACTTGCCACCATGCTTCCAGCTATCGTGAGCGCAGCGGAAAATGTCGGTCAGGTGCGTCTAGCAATCGCAAACGTAGGCTCACTAGGAGCGGCCGATGAACTTCGTACACTAACGCTTCAGTTGCGAGATCTATTGCAAAACGACGCTGCAGTTGCTGTGCTATTTGCAGAAATCGACGGCAAGCCAATGGTGGTTATCGCACTTACAAAGCAGGCTCAGAATCTCGGCGCAAAGGCTGGCGCTCTAGTGAAGCTCGCCAGTTCGGCACTCGGCGGCGGTGGTGGCGGTAAGGATGACACTGCGCAAGGTGGCGGTTCTGACATTTCGAAGATCGATGAAGCAATTTCTGCCATTCGCGGTGAACTAGCTAAGTAGTTATGCGCACGGGTAGGCGAGTGGCCTTCGATATTGGCAAAGCACGTATCGGCGTAGCGATTTCTGATTTTCATGCAATCCTCGCAACACCACGCGAACACATCATTAGGCGAGAGTCAGATGAAGAAACCATTCGGGAGCTGCTTGCGATTGTTTCAGCCGAGGATGCAATCGAAATTTACGTTGGCCTACCAGTCAACTTGAAAAATGAAATAACGCCCTCCACTAAGGACGCTGTCGAAGTCGCAAGGAAGTTAGCGGAAGCAACACAAATTCCAATTCGCCTAGTTGACGAACGTCTTACCTCAAAAGTTGCCTCGAACGCTCTGCACGCAACTGGCAAAGACACTCGTTCACAGCGGGCATTCATAGATAGTGCTGCCGCGGCTGTAATACTTGAGTCAGCCATGAACGCCGAAAAAACTCTTGGCGCTGAACCAGGCTTAGCTATAGAGGACTACCGAGCAGATGAATAAATTCAAGCGCAGACGATTCATTGTCATCGTAGTTGCAGTGCTTGGCATTTCCTTGGTGCTCGGTTATGTGAATCGTGGTGTTATAAGAAACGCATGGGATGTCGTTTCAGGTGCTGACTACAACGGAACTGGGCACGGAAATGTGACGCTGGTTATCCGCGAGGGTGATGATGGTGCTGTTATTGCACAGCAATTGGTTGACCTCAAAGTGGTCAAGTCATATCGATCTGTGTACAAGCTTCTTATCTCGCGGGATCAGGTATTTTATCCGGGCACTTACCAGTTGAAACTTGAAATGAGTTCAAGCGCGGCACTCGATGCAATTGCCGACCCGAATAACCGAGTCTCCAAAAAGGTCACCATTAAAGAGGGATGGCGAATCAGCAAGGTTCTAACGGAGCTATCAGCAAAGACTGGAGTGGCTCTGTCTGAGCTACAGAATGCTTCCAAGGATCTCAGTGGATTGGGTATCCCAACATCTGAGGTCAGTGCTGAGGGTTGGCTTTTCCCAGCGACCTATGACTTTGACCCTGGAGTGAATGCAAGTTCCATACTCAAACAAATGGTTTCGAGGATGAAGCAGGAACTTCAGCATTACGGCGTATCAGTTGGCGATGCGCATAAAGTCCTGACTCTCGCAGCGCTAATTCAAGCAGAAGCTCGTTTGGAACCGGATTTCTATAAGGTATCTAGAGTTTTTCTCAACCGACTTGAAAAAGGAATGCATCTGCAATCTGACGCAACTGTCAGTTACGGAGTCAACGGTAAGACAGTGAGCACATCCGCAGCCGATCGAGCTAATCCGAATGGTTACAACACATACCTACACGAAGGACTTCCGATTGGGCCAATTTCGGCACCTGGTTCTGTAGCTATCGATGCTGCCCTTCATCCTGCTGACGGTAAATGGCTTTACTTCTGCGCCATCAACTTGAAAACAGGTGAGACCGAGTTCAACGAGACCTATGCCCAACATGCGGTATCTGTGAAGAAGTGGCGTCAATGGATGCTGGAGAATCCAGGCTATGAATAGGAATCTGGCCGTGGTTGGCTCACCAATTGAGCACTCGAAGTCACCGCTAATTCATGGCTCGGCTTACGGTGTCTTGGGTAAACCGTTCGGTTACTCGAAAGTTCGCATTGAGAAAAACAACCTTCGACAATTTGTCGATACGTTGGATCACAGTTGGCTTGGATTGAGTGTGACAGCGCCACTCAAAGTTGAAGCACTTCGGCTTGCTGTCACTTCGGATGAAACATCAAGGATTACGAATGCCGCAAATACGCTTCTACGCACCGATGAAGGTTGGGTTGCCTTCAATACAGATGTTTTCGGTATGCAAAAGGCTCTTGAAGCAGCAAACATTAGTGAACCTAAGTTGGTTTCAGTGATTGGGAGCGGAGCGACAGCTATTAGCGCCGTTTTAGCCGTGCATAGAAGTTACCCGTCGGCAAAGATTCAAATTGCAGCTCGAAATCGTGAGACTATTCGGCAAATCATTGAGTTTGGTAAGGCAATCGGAATAAAGAGCATGGCCACCGTCTCGCTACCCAAGGCTTTGAGCACGAGTGACCTAGTACTAAGCACACTGCCAGCAAGAGCGATTGACCAATCAGTTCGCAAACTAAACAAGGCGTGGTTCAGAAAACCACGCGGCGTGCTATTTGATGTAGCTTATGAGCCTTGGCCAAGTGAAGCCGCGCAACTGTGGATTAAGCACGATCTCAAAGTTATTTCTGGGATAGAAATGCTGCTTTGGCAAGCAATTGCACAGATTCGTATTTTCACCGAGGGCGATCCAAGTGTCGAAGTGTTTAATGAACCGGCTGTGATGCTAGCAATGCGAGACGCTTTGGGGCTCATTTAGCCAATACCTGCACGTCCTGTGGCAGAATTAGAGAATGTTGCGATGGATTACTGCCGGTGAGTCTCACGGCCCGGAATTAGTGGCCGTTCTTGAGGGAATGCCTGCCGGAGTACCGGTTCAAACCAGCGACATTCAAGATTCACTTGCTCGACGTCGTCTTGGCTACGGCCGTGGTGCCCGTATGCAATTTGAACAAGATGAGGTCTCAATCAGCGGTGGCGTGCGTCACGGTTCTTCGATGGGTGGTCCAATCGCTATAACCGTTGCCAACACCGAGTGGCCGAAGTGGCAGGATGTCATGGCTTCCGACCCGGTCGAAGCCGAAAAACTTACTGGGGCTAGGGCTGAGGCGCTGACTCGTCCTCGCCCTGGACATGCAGATTTCACCGGAATGCAAAAATACGGTTTCTTGGATTCACGTCCGGTGCTCGAACGAGCATCTGCTCGCGAGACAGCTGCCAGAGTTGCACTGGGACGCGTTGCCAGTAACTTTCTAAATGAGCTCGGCATCGAATTGATTACACACACAGTTGCAATTGGCTCAGTTGATGGCGGCAGAGACCTTCAATTACCAAAGCCATCAGACCTATCGGCAATTGATTTAGATCCGCTGAGAGCTTTTGATCCTGCCCTGTCTGCAGCAATGGTTGCTGAGGTGGACGAGGCGCACAAGGATGGCGACACACTTGGTGGAGTAGTGGAGACCTTAGTTTATGGATGTCCTCCCGGTTTAGGTTCATTTGTGCACTGGGATCGTCGTCTCGATTCGCAATTGGCTGGCGCGCTAATGGGCATTCAGGCAATCAAAGGTGTTGAGGTGGGCGACGGTTTTGAAACCGCACGTCGTCGCGGTTCAGCAGCACACGATGAAATCGTTCGCACAGATGGTGTATCACGACGTCTTACTGATCGAGCTGGCGGTATCGAGGGCGGGATGAGTAACGGCGAAGTATTGCGTGTTCGTGCCGCGATGAAACCAATCAGCACAGTTCCACGTGCGCTCCAAACCATCGACGTCGCTACTGGCGATGCTGCAAAAGCTCACCACCAGCGTTCAGATGTCTGCGCCGTTCCAGCAGCTGGTGTTGTGGCTGAAGCAATGGTCGCTTTGGTTATTGCCAATTCTGTGCTCGAAAAATTTGGCGGCGATTCACTAGCCGAGACCAAGCGCAACATGGAAAGTTACCTCGCTAACATTCCTGACGTTTTGCAATCTCACATCGAGTAGTTATGGCCGATTACCAGGCAATAGTTTTAGTTGGTCCAGCCGGTGTTGGTAAGACCACGGTTGGTAAGAAGCTAGCTAGTGCGCTCGGTTTGATTTTTCTAGATACCGATGCGTTGTTTGTTAAAGATCACGGCTCAATCTCGGAATTCTTTGCAAAGCACGGTGAGCATGCGTTCAGAAAGCTCGAAGAGGATTACCTGACTTTTGCAGTTAATCAACAAGCTGTAGTTGCAACTGGTGGTGGTGCGGTGATCAGTTCCGCGAACAGGGAATCTCTAAAACTAGCAAGAGTTGTATATCTCAAAACCGACGGCACCCATATGGCCAAACGAATTGCGCAGGGCAATCGTCCATTGTTGAAGAACGGCATTGAGGATTGGCGCAAACTTTACGATCAACGCAAAGCCTTCTACGAAGAGGTCGCCGACATCACAATCGACTGTTCCGGGCATCCAATCAAGCGCACCGTGGCTGAAATCAAGGCAGAATTAGAGCATCATGACTGAGCTAAACGTAATTCCGGTAACCGGAACTAATTCTTACGATGTTGTCATCGGGCGTTCGCTCCTCAATGAGGTTCCAAAGCACCTCGGTGATTCGGTCAAAAAGGTTCTCGTAATTCACCCCGTAGGCCTAGCCGTCTCGGCCGAACAGCTTCAAACTGAATTGAATAAAGCCGGTTACGAAGTTCTGCTTGCCGGGGTTCCAGACAGCGAAGATGCCAAGCGCGTTGAGGTAGCCGCATTCTGTTGGGGGATTTTAGGCAAAGCCGACTTCACAAGATCTGACGCGGTTATTGGATTTGGCGGTGGCTCTACCACCGATCTCGCGGGTTTTGTTGCAGCAACCTGGTTACGCGGCGTGAAGGTCATTCAGATTCCCACCACCTTGCTCGGCATGGTCGATGCCGCCGTTGGGGGGAAAACTGGCATCAACACAGCCGAGGGAAAGAATTTGGTTGGTTCATTTCACGCGCCAAGCGCTGTGCTCATCGACTTGAACACTTTGGAGACACTGCCTCGCAATGAGTTACTAGCGAGTTATGGCGAAATCGTAAAGTGTGGCTTCATCGCAGACCCGGAAATTCTTGACATTCTTGAAGCCGATGTGGATGCTGCAACTGACATCCACTCGGAGCAATTTAGAGAGTTGATCGTACGTTGTGTTCAAATTAAGGCCCGAGTCGTATCTGAGGATCTCAATGATCTGGGTATCCGCGAAATTTTGAACTATGGTCATACTCTTGGACACGC
>JACCDK010149691.1_pt1 | contig 31013 bp, 29 predicted proteins | sample 7445871 | NCBI WGS metagenome assembly JACCDK01 (sample SAMN15323436, study PRJNA562643) | freshwater metagenome | isolation source: river surface water | place: USA:Blue River Watershed | collected 2017-08-15 | reverse complement strand
AGCCGTCCTGACCAACGAAAGGCCGCCGCGCCGGATGGGCGCGGCGGCCTTTTGCTTGGGATTGTGCTGATCCGCGCGAGAACGCTCAGGCGAGCGTGGCGGAGAACATCAGCCCGCTCGTACCGAGCGCGGCGATGATCGGCAGCACAACGGCGACGATGCTACGCATTGTGTGCTCCTTTGGAATTTGTGCGGCTGCTTATTCAGTTCGCAGTCGCAACATAACTATTCTGGTAGACATTGCCAGTGCAAAGGCGGCACAACTTGTTGCGTATTTTGCAACTCGATCATTTACCACCGGGTAATCCGGCAGAGAAGCACTCCGCTCTTGCATGGAGCGGCCCTGCTTGCTTGTGATGGGCCAAGAACAAATCACAGAGAGGAAGCCCGCAGATGATCGCTGATCCCGCCCTGCTGCTTGACCAACCCTTCGGATCGTTCCCCGGCCTGATTGCCGCCTGGGGTGAATACCGCGGTGATGCTGCAGCGCTTTACGATGGCACGGTCACCCTCTCGTGGCGCGAAGTGGCAGACCGGGTTGAGCGGATCGCTGCCCGGCTCCAGGCCGATGGCTTGCAGCGTGGGCAGGCGGTTTCGATCCTGGGCACCACGACGGTCAATTACGCGCTGATCTACCTCGCCGCGATCCGCGCCGGCGGCTGCGCCGCGCCGCTGACCACCAGCGCCAGCCCCGAACAGCTGGCCGGGATGGCGCAGGATTCGGGGGCGCTGCACCTTTTCATCGATCGCGCCAAGCTGACCGAGTTGGGGGATTTCATGCTTCCGGTTGGGCGGCAGATTGTCCTCGATGAAGAACTGGATGCCTTCATGGCCCCCGCCGGGACCAGGGCCGCGCCATTCGAGCCGGAGGATACCGATCCGCTCAACATCATTTACTCGTCGGGCACCACGGGCATTCCCAAGGGCATCGTTCACAGCCACGGCATGCGCTGGCGGCAGATGACGTTCCGCGCTTCGCTCAACTATGGCAAGGACAGCCGCACGCTCACTTCGACCCCGCTCTATTCCAACACCACCATGGCCGTGTTCCTGCCGACGATGTACTCGGGCGGCTATGTCTCGCTGATGGGCAAGTTCGATACCGAAAAGTGGCTGGAGCGCGCCCAGGCAGAGCGGATCACCCACACCATGCTGGTCCCGGTTCAGTACCGCCGCCTGATGCAGTTCGAACGGTTCGACGATTATGACCTCTCGTCGATGAAGATGAAATACTGCACCAGCGCGCCATTCCCGGCGGACCTGAAGGGCGAAGTACTGCGCCGGATGCCCGGCGGCCTGATCGAAATCTACGGCATGACCGAGGGCGGAGTGGCCTGCATCTTCCCGGTCCACGAACACCCGGACAAGCTCCACACCGTCGGCAAGCCGGCGCCGGGGCATTTCCTCAAGGTGCTCGACGAAGATGGCAACGAGGTGCCCCCTGGCACCCCGGGCGAACTGGTCGGTAAGTCGCCCACCATGATGCTGGGCTACAAGAACCAGCCCGAAAAGACCCGCGAAGGCTATTGGATCGATCCCGAGGATGGCTCGGTCTGGCAGCGCATGGGCGATGTCGGCAGGGTCGATGCCGACGGCTTTGTCGAACTGGTCGGGCGGACCAAGGACGTGATCATCTCGGGCGGGTTCAACATCTTCCCGATCGATCTGGAAGGCGAACTGGCCAAGGACGAGCGCGTGGTCGAAGCCGCCGTGGTCGGCGTGCAGTCGGAAAAGTGGGGCGAAACCCCGGTCGGCTTCGTGGTGCTGAAGCCCGGCGTGGGCGAGGACGCGCTGGAGGATATCCGCACGGTCGCCAACAGCCGCCTCGGTAAGACCCAGCGCGTGGCCGAACTTTACGCCATCGCTGAAATGCCGCGCAGCCACATCGGCAAACTGCTCAAGACCGACCTGCGCGAACTGGTGCCCACCAAGCCGCGCTAGCGCTCTGAAAGGGGATTGCCGCGCCGCCGCCCTTGCCTCGGCGGCGCGCCACCCTTATCGGCCAGCCATGAGCATCCAGCCTTCAGATTCGATCCTGATCGTCGATTTCGGCAGCCAGGTTACCCAGCTGATCGCGCGCCGCGTGCGCGAGGCCGGGGTCTATTCCGAAATCGCCCCGTTCAGCCACGCCGCCGCCGCCTTTGCGCGGATCAAGCCCAAGGGGATCATCCTTTCGGGCGGTCCGGCCTCGGTGCTCGATGCGAACGGCCCGCGCATTCCGGACGAGATCCTGACCAGCGGCCTGCCGATGCTGGGCATCTGTTATGGCCAGCAGGCGCTGATGCACCAGCTGGGCGGCGAAGTGCTGCAGGGTGACAGTGGCGAGTTTGGCCGCGCCTTTATCGAGATTTCGGACCGCTGCGTGCTGTTCGACGGGCTCTGGGCCGAGGGTGAAAGCCATCAGGTCTGGATGAGCCATGGTGACAAGGTGACCGCGCTGGCCCCCGGCTTCCGCCCGGTCGCCAGCTCGCCCGGCGCGCCCTATGCGGTGATCGCGAACGATGAGAAGCGCATCTATGCGATGCAGTTCCATCCCGAGGTGGTGCACACCCCCGATGGCGGCAAGCTGCTCAAGAATTTCGTCCGTCATGTCTGCGGCCTGGCCGGGGATTGGACCATGGCCGAATTCCGCAAGACCAAGATCGAGGAAATCCGCGCCCAGGTCGGCAAGGGCAAGGTGATCTGCGGCCTGTCGGGCGGCGTCGACTCCGCCGTTGCCGCCGTGCTCATCCACGAGGCGATTGGCGATCAGCTGACCTGCGTCTTCGTCGATCACGGCCTGATGCGGATGGGCGAAGCCGATCAGGTCGTCAGCCTGTTCCGCGGCCATTACAACATTCCGCTGGTGCACAAGGATGTCTCGGCGCTGTTCCTGAACGGCCTGGCCGGCGTGACCGACCCTGAGGCCAAGCGCAAGTTCATCGGCAAGACCTTCATCGATGTGTTCGAGGAAGAAGCCAAACAGGTGGGCGGGGCCGATTTCCTGGCCCAGGGGACGCTCTACCCCGATGTGATCGAGTCCGTCTCCTTCACCGGCGGGCCTTCGGTCACGATCAAGAGCCACCACAACGTGGGCGGGCTGCCCGAGCGCATGAACATGCAGCTGGTCGAACCCTTGCGCGAACTGTTCAAGGATGAAGTGCGCGAGCTGGGCCGCGAGCTGGGCCTGCCCGATGTCTTCGTGGGCCGCCATCCCTTCCCAGGGCCGGGTCTGGCGATCCGCATCCCCGGCGAAGTCACACGCGAGCGTTGCGATGTGCTGCGCAAGGCCGATGCGATCTACCTGGAAGAAATCCGCAATGCCGGGCTTTACGATGCGATCTGGCAGGCCTTTGCCGTGCTCCTGCCGGTCAAGACCGTGGGCGTGATGGGCGATGGCCGCACTTACGACAACGTCTGCGCTTTGCGCGCCGTGACCAGCACCGATGGCATGACCGCCGATATCTATCCCTTCGATGCCGCCTTCCTCAGCCGCGTCGCGACCCGGATCATCAACGAGGTCAAGGGTATCAACCGCGTGGTCTATGACTATACCTCAAAGCCGCCCGGCACGATCGAGTGGGAATAAGCCGCTAAGAGCCGCCGTGTCGGGTCGCTAGCCACCGGTCCAAAGGCCGGGCTGACGGCAGGCCCTGTCGCGCCTAGCGGCAGGGGATGGAATGGACCCCGACCCGCGCCGCCGGCCTGGCCCGGCTGGCTGAATTCCTCCCCTATGCGGGACGCGCCTATGCCGATCGCCGCAATCTTGACCTCGGCCCGGCTGACCGCAGCAATGTGTCGGCGCTTTCGCCCTGGCTGCGCCGCCGGCTGATCACCGAGGAAGAGGTAATCGCGGCGGTCCTGGCCCGCCACAGCGCTGCAGCTGCTGAAAAGTTCATCCAGGAAGTGGCCTGGCGGACCTATTGGAAGGGCTGGCTTGAATTGCGGCCCGGCACGCTGGAGCGGTTCAATGCCGAGCGGATCGCGCTCAAGGCCGCGCTCGAACGCGATCGCGGCCTGGCAGCGCGGTTCGCCCGCGCAACCGATGGCGCAACCGGAATCGCCTGCTTCGATGCCTGGGTGGAAGAGCTGCGCAGCCTTGGCTGGATCCACAACCATGCGCGGATGTGGTTTGCCAGCGTGTGGATTTTCACCCTGGGCCTGCCGTGGCAGCTGGGCGCCGATTTCTTTTACAAACACCTGCTCGATGCCGATCCGGCTTCCAACACGCTGTCGTGGCGCTGGGTCGCCGGGCTGCATACTCAGGGCAAGCATTACCTGGCCCGCGCCGAGAATATCGCTCGCAATACGGCCGGGCGGTTTGCGCCATATGGGCAACTCAACGAAGCCGCACTGCCGCTGGCCGAAGCAGAGCCGCCCTTGCCCGCCGCGCCGCTGGCCGCTGCGCAGCGCCACGATGGCGGCCCCTGCGCGCTCTTGCTGACCGAGGAAGACCTTCATCCGGAAAGCTGGGACCTGGCGGGAGAGGTGCGGGCGATTGCCATGCTTCCCAGTGCTTCTGTTGCAGTGCCAGACAGCCCTGCTGCGCGGTTCTCGGTGGGGGCGCTAGACGATGCCGCGGCGCGGGCAGTGGCCCACTTCGGGGTGCCTTGCATGATGGTTGCGGCCGCAGACCTGCCGACCTGGTTGGCCGGGCAGGGACTGTCGACGCTGATTACAGCGCAGGCGCCAGCGGGCCTGATCCGGTGGCAGCTTGATGACCTTGCGGTGCGGCTGGCCGCTGGCGGCGCGCAGCTGATTGAGCAGCGGCGGGCCTGGGATGATCTGCTTTGGCCCCGCGCCACTGCGGGGTTCTTCAAGCTCAAGACCAGCCTGCCCGCAGTGATTGCCCGGCTGGTGCCGGATCTCGCGCAGCCACGGCTGCTCTAGGCAATTCAGCCCGGCCAGGGCCGCGCCGGCAGCCGCGATCGCGGCAAAGCGATTCGACCCTGTGGATAACTTGAGGTAAGCGGAGGGCTCAGGCGATTCGCACAAGCGGCGGTCGCAGATGCGTCATTCTCTCTGGGGAGGAGAGGGCAATTGAGCTTTGAAGATTACAAGAGCCTTGTCGCCCAAAGCGAAAGTGTTGGCGCGGCGCTGATGTGTGCGCGCGTTGCCAACAACCTCTCGCTTGAGGAAATGGCTGCGCGGACCAAGGTCAGCACGCGGTTCCTGCGCGCGCTTGAGGATGACGATTTTTCGATCTTTGCCAGCCGCATCTACATCATGGGTTTCGCCAAGGCCTATGCCAAGGTCGTTGGCCTGGACATCGAAGGCGTGGCCGCGTCGCTGCGCCGCCAGCTCTCGGCCCAGTAACTAGAGCGCGACGAACTTTCCGGCCGCGCGGTCCTTCCGCACTTTCAATCCATCAAACACCTGGCCGCTCATGGCGATCCAGACCCCCGGCGTGGCGGTTTGGACGCAGGCAAAGGCCATGCCCAGGTTGAATGGCGCGTCTGTCTCGGCAAAGCGCGCCGGACTGAGCGCGCCGGTCAGGCAGATGGTCTTGCCGGGCACTTCGGCTGCCAGCACCCTGGCCGTCTCGGTCATCGTATCGGTCCCGTGGGTGACGACGATCCGGCTTTCCGGCGCTTCGCGTGCGGCAGAGGCGATCGCTGCGCGATCAGTATCGGTCAGTTCCAGACTGTCCTTGCGCATCAGTTCCACCACCCGGCATGGCAGGGCGACCCGCGCCTCGGCCAACAGCGCGGGAATCCCGCTGTCAACGATCTGGTATTCCGACAGCGCGTCGAAATAGTTCTTGTCGATCGTGCCGCCGGTGGTGAGGACGAGGATGCCTGTGGTCATGCCTCGCCATACCCCTGCTCAGGGGCGGAAAGCCACCCCGGTCATCGCTTCGGACTTGTCCCACAGCGCTGCCGCCAGCGCCGTGTCGCAGATATGCGGCCAGACCCCGCTTGCGAGTGGCGGCGGATCGCTGACAAGCATGCCAATGTTGCAATCCTCGCAATAGACCCCGCCCATGCCATCGAGCAGCGCCGAGGTGGCGCACCAGACCGAGGTTGATGCCCCTTCCGCCGGGGTCTTGAACATCGGGTGGACCTTACCTTCGGCATCGAACCAGCCCATCGCCTTTTGCTCGTCGATCGTCAGGTGGCGTTGCAGTGGTGTCACGATCCCTCCGGGGTGGACGGAAAAAGCGCGCAGGCCATGGGGCGCGCCCAGCTTGTCAAGCTGCAGCGCAAACAGGGCATTGGCAGATTTGGCCTGCCCATAGGCCAGCCACTTGTCATAGGCGCGATGTTCGAAGCTCGGATCATCAAGCGACAAGCCATTGAGGCGGTGGCCGATCGACGAAACCGATACCAGCCGCGCACCTTGTGCAGCCTTGATGAGCGGCCAGAGCCTCGCCGTCAGCTGGAAATGGCCGAGGTGGTTGGTGGCGAACTGGCTTTCATAACCGCGCGCATCGCGGGCCAGCGGGCAGGCCATGATCGCGGCGTTATTGATGATGATGTGCAGCTGGCCGGTTCGGCGGGCGACTTCCTCGGCGCAGGCGTCGATCGAGGCGGGGTCCGAAAGGTCAAGCTCAAGGATTTCAAAAGCGCCGCTAACACCGGCCAGATCGGCCGCCGCCTTGTCGGGTCGCCGTGCACCGATAAGGACGCGGGCGCCGGCAGATGCGAGGGCGCGCACCACCTCGGTGCCAAGTCCCGAATATCCGCCCGTCACGAAGGCGATCTTGCCGGTCAGGTCGATCCCCGCAACCACGTCCATCGCGGTTGAGCGGTAGCCGAAAGGTGAACCTATTGGTGCCTGGGCCGTGGCCATCATGCTCTCCCCGCACGTTATTCCGCGCAAGGTGCGGCGTAACGGCGCCTTTGGCAAGGTGGAATAGGCTTAGCGTTCGGTCTGCTTGGTGCGCCGATAGGGGACGAAGTCACCCAGATTGATGAACCCGGTGGTGAAGTGGCCAACCCGATCAACCGTATGGATCATATCGAGCCGGCAGAGCTGACTGCCGCTGGGGCGGATCACCAGGATATCATCGGAATCGAGGTCTTCGGGGTTCTTGGGCCGGTTCACGTAAAGCGTGCTGCCCGAACGATAGACCAGGGCCACGCCATCGATAATTTCCATATCGCGGGTGTCGCTGGTCGAGATGCAGGTGGTCGGCTTACCGGCCACCCGGCCTTCGAGCAGCTTTTCAAGCCGCTGCTGCGGGGTCAGCTTCGGTTTGGCGGAGAGGGCGCTTCCGCCGGCGACCAGCGCCGAGGCGGCAAGGACAATGGCAAGGGCACGCATGGGGGTTCTCCGAATGATCAGGCTTGCAAGATTAGCACAGGATGCTGAACTGCGCCTGACAAATCACGCTGTCCCGCCGACCGTGAGGCCATCGACCAGCAGGCTGGGTTGGCCAACTCCGGCGGGGACCGACTGGCCACCCTTGCCGCAGATGCCAACGCCTTCGTCGATCGCCAGGTCATTGCCGATGCCCGAAACCTTGGTCAGCACGGTCGGCCCATCGCCAATCAGCGTCGCGCCCTTGATTGGTGCGCCCAGCTTACCGTTTTCGACCAGGTAAGCCTCGGTGCAGGAAAACACGAACTTGCCCGAAACGATATCGACCTGCCCGCCGCCAAAGCTCTTGGCGAAGATGCCCTTCTTCACGCGGCTCAGCAGCTCGGCCGGATCGTCATTCCCGGCGCGCATGAAGGTGTTGGTCATGCGCGGCATCGGGGCATGAGCATAAGATTCGCGGCGACCATTGCCGGTGGGCTCTACCCCCATCAGCCGGGCATTGAGCCGGTCCTGCATATAGCCTTTCAGGATCCCGTCCTCGATCAGCACGGTCTCGGCTGTAGGCGTGCCCTCATCGTCGATGGAGAGCGAGCCGCGGCGGCCCTGGCCGTTCACGCCCAGCAGGGTGCCATCGTCAACCACGGTCACCCCCGGCGCAGCGACGCGCTGGCCGATCTTGCCCGAAAAGGCGCTGGTGCCCTTGCGGTTGAAATCGCCTTCAAGCCCGTGGCCAACCGCCTCGTGCAGCAGCACGCCGGGCCAGCCTGGGCCGAGCAGGACAGTCATCTCGCCGGCAGGAGCGGCAACGCTTTCCAGGTTGACCAGCGCCTGGGCCAGCGCAGAGTCGATCGCGCGGTTCCAGGTTTCAGGCGCGAACAGGTCGTCATATAGCCGGCGTCCGCCGATGCCGAAGCTGCCGGTCTCGCGCCGCCCGTTCTGTTCGGCAACGATTCCGACATTAAGCCGCACCAGCGGGCGCACGTCGGTGGCAACAAAGCCATCGGGGCGGACGATCTCCACTACCGACCACGAGGCGGCAAGGCTGGCCGAAACCTGCACCACCCGCGGATCGCGGGCACGGGCGGCGGCGTCGATCATCTCCAGCAGCTTCACCTTTTCGGCAAAGGGGATCAGGTCAAGCGGCGAGGCATCGGTATAGAGCTTGCGGTTGCTGGCGCGCGGCGGAGCGGCCAGCTTGTTGGCGGCCGGATCGAGCAAGGCCAGGGTCTGTCCGGCGCGGCGGATCGCATCGGCGCTGATCTCGTTGGCATGGGCAAAGCCGGTCATCTCGCCCGAAACGCCGCGCAGGCCGAACCCGGCCTCGCGAGCATAGTCGGCGGTCTTCAGCCGGCCGTCGTCGAACCCGAAGGTCTCGCTCGCAGTATATTGCAGGAACAGTTCGCCATCGTCGCAGCGGGCCAGTGCCTCGCGGGTGATGGCCTGGGCTTGGGCGGGATCAAGCTGGCGATAGAGCAGGGCGCGCGGATCGATGGTCATGCCACCGATATAGGTGGCTTAGCGGCTGGCGCCAGAGGCTACGTCATCCAGTTGCGCCGGATCGACGCCATCGGCCGGGCCGCCCTGCAGCACGAAGCGCTTGTCGCAATAGCCGCAATCGACATAGCCGCGCTCGTCGATTTCCAGCCAAACGCGCGGGTGGCCCAAGGCTGCGCCGCCACGGATATCTTTGGCGCCATCGCAGGAAACGCGGGTGGTGGTGACGGTTGCGGTTTCGGGCTGGTTGCTCATGGCGCCGCCCTTTAGCAGGCGCGCGCGGCGATTTCCAGACTACTGGTAATTCAGCGTCAGGGTGAAATTGCCCTGATAAATGCCGGGCGTCTGGTTTGCCCCCACCCGCAACCTGGCCCCGACCGGAAACTGGAACATGCCGGTGGCCGAGCCAATCCGGAAAGCCAGCGGGGCCACGGTCAAATTGGTGGTCGGCGTGCTGCCGATCACGAAGCTGTCCATCGTCATGGTTTGCGTGCCGCCGACCCGGGTCAGGGTCCGGCTGGTTGCATTGATGGAAATGGTCAGGGCCTGGTTGAAGCTGCCTTTGCCGGCGAACGAAGCTGGCTGGTGGGCCGGCCCGGATACCAGCCGGACCCCGCCGGTTGCCGTGCGTGCGCCAGACGGCGCAATGGTTACGGTCCCGGCCGTTGTGCCCGGTGCGATCCGGCCGAAAACCAGATCGTCGACTTTGAAGAAACTGAGCTGGGTCACGATCACGGCTTCTGCCGGAAGCTGCAAGGTGGCCCGCTCGCCCGCCCACAGGGGGGCTGGTGCCGTCAGTCCGGCGAGGGTGAGTAAAGCCGCAAGCCAACGGCCAACGCTGCGCATCCCCGGCGCAAACAGATGGCGATGGCGACGATCCACTCCCGATTTCTCCTTCACTTCAGGCGATTGCCTATCAAGATATGCTTACTTTACGGTAAAGTCCTGCGCCTCGGTCGATGTCCGAAGCGCGCTTTCCGATAGCCGGACACCGGTGAAGGGCTGCTCTGCGATTATGGTTAACGTGCGGGTAGCAGATGCCGGCTTGCTGGGGCTTTACGGCGCGCCAATCCTGCCGCAAGAGCAGGGCTATGGAACAGCCTGCCGCCATTCGCATCCGTGACCTCGTCAAACGCTACGCCCCCGCCGGTCAGGGAGAGGGCAAGCTTGCCTTGAAAGGCGTGTCTTTTGATGTGCCGCAGGGCGAAATCTTCGGCCTGCTTGGCCCGAACGGCGCGGGCAAATCGACCCTGATCAATATCCTTGCCGGGATGGTGATGAAGACCAGCGGAACTGCTGAAATCTGGGGTTTTGATATCGATAAGGATCCCCGCAACGCCAAGCGTTCGATCGGGATTGTCCCGCAGGAAATCGTCTTTGATCCGTTCTTTACGCCGATCGAGGTGCTGGATATCCAGGCCGGGCTTTACGGCGTGCCCAAGGCGGCGCGGCGCAGCCTGGAATTGCTGGGGCAGGTGCATCTTTCAGACAAGGCCAACGCCTATTCGCGCACCCTTTCGGGCGGCATGAAGCGCCGCCTGCTGATCGCCAAGGCGCTGGTCCATCAGCCGCCGGTGATCGTGCTGGATGAGCCAACCGCCGGGGTCGATGTCGAACTGCGCCGCCAGCTGTGGGAACTGGTCAGCGATCTCAACGCCCATGGGGTGACCGTGGTGCTGACCACCCATTACCTCGAAGAGGCCGAAGAGCTGTGCAACCGCATTGCGATTATCAATCATGGTGAACTGATCGCCAACAAGCCGACCCGCGAACTGGTCGAAATGGCGCGTGAAAAGGTCGTGGTGGTCACGGTTGATACCCCCGCGGCGGAATGCCCGGTCCATCCGGCATTCCTGAAGTGCGAAAAGTCTGGCGATCACACGCTGGAGATCACTTACGACAAGGATCGCAGCAACGCGGGTGAAGTCCTGTCGCTGATCCAGGGCATGGGTTTTGGCATTGTTGACGTCAGCACCCGCGAGGCTGACCTCGAGGACGTCTTCGTCAGCCTGACCAGCAGCGCGGCCCAGGCGGCGTGAGCGTGGGCCGAGAATTGACCCATCCCCACCCCCTCCCGCAAGCGGGAGGGAGGAGGCTAGCGCTGCAATATCCCCCTCCCGCTTGCGGGAGGGGTTAGGGGTGGGCCCTTGGCGAGCTATGGCAACTTCAAGGTGCGCAATACCTCCCGGGCCCGTGAACTTCGCCTTGCGGCAACACCGGCCGAGCGTCTGTTATGGCAATACCTCTCCCGCTCGCAGCTTGGGTTCAAGTTCAGCCGCCAGATGCCGGTCGGCCCGTTCTTTGCAGATTTCTTGTGCCGCGAGCGAATGGTGATTGTTGAGCTCGATGGATTTTCGCATGACGTTCAGCCACAGCGCGATCTCCAGCGGGATGGCTACCTCAAGCAGGCAGGATACCAGGTGCTCCATTTTTCAAATGCTGACGTGCTTGGTAATGTCGCGGGCGTGATCGCGGCAATCTCGCTCGTGCTCGCTGAAGGGCCCACCCCCAGCCCCTCCCGCAAGCGGGAGGGGGGACTATGAGCCACGATGTCATCATCGTCGGATCGGGCGCGGCGGGGCTGACCGCGGCGCTGGAACTGGCCGAACGGGTCAAGGTGCTGGTCCTGGCCAAGGGCGAGCTGACCGGCGGATCGACGGCCTGGGCCCAGGGCGGAATCGCCGCCGTGCTCGATGCCGGCGATACCTTTGAAAACCACATCCGCGATACCATGGTCGCCGGGGCGGGCCTCAACCGCCGCGAAACGGTGGAGTTCGTGATCGAACGCGCCCCCCATGCGATTGACCGCCTGGTCGAACTGGGCGTGCCCTTCAATACCGAGGGGAAGGATCTCCACCTCACGCGGGAGGGCGGGCACAGCCATCGTCGGATCGTCCATGTCGATGATGCGACCGGCCGGGCGGTGCTGGATGCCTTGCTGCGCGCGGCAGAGACCCATCCCAACATCACCCTGCTGCCGCACCGCGCCTGCATTGATCTGATCACCGGGCGGCACGAGGAGCGCTATTCCGGTTCGGGCCGGGTCTGGGGCGTCTATGCGCTGAACGAGCAGACCGGCAAGGTTGAGGTGCATACCGCGCGGGCCACGATCCTGGCGACGGGTGGAGCGGGGCGGGTCTATCAATTCAGCACGGCGCCGCGCGGCGCGACGGGTGATGGCATCGCCATGGCCTGGCGCGCGGGTTGCCGGGTTGCCAATATGGAAATGATGCAGTTCCATCCGACCTGCCTCTACAACCTTGGCGTGAAGAACTTCCTGATCACCGAGGCGGTGCGCGGCGAAGGCGGGCGCTTGCTCAACCCCAGGACCGGGCACCGCTATATGCCCGACTACGACGAGCGGGCCGAACTGGCCCCGCGCGATATCGTCGCCCGCGCCAATGACAGCGAGATCAAGCGAGACGGGCTTGACTATGTTCACCTCGATATCAGTCACCAGCCGGTGGATTTTGTGAAGGGGCACTTCCCCACGATTTACGAAAAGCTGCTGGGCCTTGGTATCGATATGACCAAACAGCCGATCCCGGTCGTGCCGGCGCAGCATTACACCTGCGGCGGGATCATTATCGACCTGGCCGGGAGGACCGATCTGCCGGGCCTCTACGCTGCAGGCGAATGCACCGAGAGCGGTTTGCACGGTGCCAACCGTCTCGCCTCGAACAGCTTGCTCGAATGTTTCGTTTTCGGAGAGGCGGCGGCGGCGGATATTCTTGCGCGTTGGGAAAGCTTCGCGACCCCGCCACCGGTCCGCGCCTGGGATGAAAGCCGAGTCACAGACAGCGACGAAGAAGTGATCATTCAGCAAAACTGGACCGAGATCCGCCGCTTCATGTGGAACTATGTCGGCATTGTCCGCACTACCAAACGGCTGGAACGCGCGGCGCACCGGATCAAGTTGCTGATGGAGGAAGTGGACGATTATTACGGCCACTTCCGCGTTTCGACTGACCTGATCGAACTGCGCAACCTGTTGCAATGCGCTGAACTGATCGTGCGGTCCGCGTTGGAGCGCAAGGAAAGCCGTGGGCTGCACTTCACGCTTGATTATCCCAAGCTGCTTCCTGAAGCGCGCGATACCGTGCTTGTTCCGTAATAGCCAACGGGCCGCTCCCTCACAAAAGCGGCCCGCTCTGGCAGTCGCTAGCTGGAACCTGTCGTTCGGTCAGTAGCGCGTGTTAGCGGCCGATCTGGCTGCCGCTCTTTTCGTCAGGCTGGCCGGCTTTGCGGGTAACGCCCTGACCGCCCTGGTTTTGGTTTGGGCTCTGGTTTGCCATTCGATTATCCTTTCGGCCTGTCCCGCGGGTATTGGGGGACATCCTAACAACCGGACGGCCTGGCTATCGTTCCGGGTGTAACGCCGGATCGGGGCTGGCGTGGGACCAAAAAATCGGGACTATGACGCAACGAAGCCTTGGAATTTGGCGATTTCGCAAAAGAACTGAACGTTGAAGGGAAGCAGGATGCCACAAGTCACCGCCAACGGAGTCGCGCTTGAGGTTGAACGGTATGGCGATCCGGCCAATCCGCCACTGCTTCTCATCATGGGGCTGGGAGCGCAGTTGACGCTCTGGCCGATTGAGCTGGTCGAGGCGCTGGTGGCCCGCGGCTATCACGTGATCCGTTATGACAACCGCGACATCGGGCTTTCGACCAAGTTTACCGAGCACGGCGTGCCCAATGTGCGCAAGGTGGTTCTGATGCGGCTGTTCGGGCTGCGTCCCAAGTTGCCCTACCGCCTTACCGACATGGCTGCCGATGCCGTTGGCCTGCTTGATGCCCTGGGGATCGACAAGGCCCATATCGTCGGCGCATCGATGGGCGGAATGATCGCCCAGCTGGTGGCGGCAACCTATCCGGAGCGGACGCTGTCACTCACCTCGATCATGTCGACCACGGGCAACCGCCGGGTCCCACCCGCAAAGCCAGAAGCCTTCAAGGCGCTGACCACTCCGCCTCCGGCCAATGCCACGCTGGAGCAGATCGTACCCCATGTGACGCGGATTGCCCGCGCCATCGGCAGCCCGGCCTATCCGACCGCGCAGGACCGTCTGGTTGATCGCATCACCCGCGATTTCCAGCGCAGCTTCCACCCGACCGGGGCAGGGCGCCAGCTGGCCGCGATCATCGACGATGGCTGCCGCCGGTCGCGCCTGAAAAACGTCACCGCGCCCAGTCTGGTGATCCACGGCGTTGATGATCCGTTGGTGCGGGTTGAAGGCGGTCGGGATACGGCGGCGCATATTGCCGGAGCCAGGCTGCACGAAATCCCCGGCATGGGCCACGATCTGCCGCTGGAATTGGTCGACGAAGTCGCCGATGCGATCGCCGGGGTGGCGCGCTAGTCGGCCAGTCCAGCGGCACCGGGCGGCGGAGCGTTGAGCCGTTCGGCGACCTGCCGGGCCACCCGGGGCTGATTGGCGATGCTGGCATAAAGCGACTGCGCATTCGCCTGGTTGCCCAGCGCCGCTTCGACATCGCCTTCCAGCAGGACCACCGCGGGAACCGCCCGCTTGAATGGCGCCGGCACGGCCTGAAGCGTCGCTCGTGCCTGGGCCCAGCGCTTGTTCGCAGCGTCCAGCCGGGCCGACATGAACCGCAGCAAGGGGAGGCGCGGGTGACGCGCCAGGGCCGGCCGCAGGACCTTCTGCGCTTCTTCCAGCTGGCCGAGATCGATCAGGATGTCGACAACATTGGCCTGGGGGATGGCCAGTTCGGGATAGGTCTTGGCCGCAAGCCGATAGGGCTCCAGCGCGCCCTCAGGATTGCCTTCTGCCAGCCTGCTCTCGCCCAGCAACATCAGCGATTCGTAATGCTGCGGATCAGCGGCAAGTGCTTCTGCCACATGCTGATTGACGGCCTCCCACTCGCCCAGCATCGCCATCAGGCGGCCAGCCCGGGCGTGCAGGTTCGGCGATTGGGGGTAACGGGCCAGAGCCGTCATGACCTCTTGCTCGGCCTTTTCAAATTGCCGCTCTTCCATCAGCGCCCAGACCAGCAGCCAGGCGCGCTGTTCGGCTTCCGTTTCGGCTGGCTTTGCCTGCTCTAGAAAATCACGAGCGAAGCGTGCCCGGCGTTGCAGGATCAGCGCCCGCGCCCGGTGCGTGACCCATTCTGGAGTCTCGCCGGTGATCGCCCGCCATTCATCGAGATAGCGTTCGGCTGAGTATCCATCCTCCAGCTCCAGCTCGACCTTTGCCAGGCGACGAACCGTCTCAATCGAGTTTGCGTCCTGCTTGCGTAAGACCAACAGCGCGTCGCGCGCTTCGGTATAGCGCCGCTGGGAAAGCGCCCGATCAATCTCCGTCAGTTGGGTGGCGGGCGCCGGGCCACAGCTGCCAAGCACGGCAAGGGTCAGCAGCGCGGGCAAGGAATGCTTCCAGATCATGGTCTGCGGGCATACTGAAAATTGGTTAGCAGGCGGTTTCGAAATGAGAAAAGGGAGGCCGAGGCCCCCCTTTTCCGTTTTCCATTCCAGGCTTGTCAGGCCCCTTGGTTGTCCGCCTTGCGCTTGCGCTTGCGACGCCCCCAGGCTGCAGCAACCGCACCCAGGCCGAACAATCCTAGCATGCCCGGTTCGGGAACCTCGGTGCCGCCCGGCGGATAGCCACCGCCGCCACCACCGCCCGGATCTCCGCCGCCGCCCGGCGGGTAGCCGCCGCCGCTGCCGTCGCCGCCGCCCGGCGGGTAGCCGCCACCGCCACCTGTGGTGTCGTCGTCGTCACCCGGCGGGTAGCCACCGTTTCCTGGGCCGACGTCGTAAGACTTGGTGCTTTTCTTGGAGCCTGAACCATAGCCACCGTCGTCGCCGCCAGATCCATACTTCGAGCCCTTCTTCGAGCCCGAACCATAACCGTCGTCGTCGCCACCGGAGCCGTACTTCGAACCCTTCTTCGAGCCCGAACCGTAGCCATCGTCGCCGCCGCCGGAGCCGTACTTCGAACCCTTCTTGGAGCCCGAACCGTAGCCATCGTCGCCGCCGCCCGAGCCGTACTTCGAACCCTTCTTGGAGCCCGAACCGTAGCCATCGTCGCCGCCGCCCGAGCCGTACTTCGAACCCTTCTTGGAGCCCGAGCCATAACCGTCGTCAACGCCGCCGTAGACGTACGTTGAGCCCTTCTTCGAGCCAGAGCCATAACCGTCGTCGTCGCCGGAGCCGTACTTCGAACCCTTCTTGGAGCCCGAGCCATAGCCATCGTCGTCGCCGCCGGAGCCGTACTTCGAACCCTTCTTGGAGCCCGAGCCATAGCCATCGTCGTTGCCGCCGGAGCCGTACTTCGAACCCTTCTTGGAACCACTGCCGTAGCCATCGTCACCGCTGCCGGACCCGTACTTGGAACCATACTTCGAACCGGATTTCGAACCGGACTTCGAGCCCGATTTCGAACCGGACTTTGCCCCGGACGCCGAACTCTTCTTGGAATCGCTGCCGGCCGATCCGCCATAGGTGCCATAGGTCCCGTAGCTGCCGTAAGCGATCCGGTCTGCCGCAGCCGTGCCAAGGTCCGTGGCCTGGCCGGGGTTGTTCATCGTGATGGTCCCGCCCGTCTTGGGTAGGGCGGCCGCCTGCGCGGTGGCACTAAGGCCGCCGACGCTCATGGCCAGGGCAACGCCAAGGAATGACGTTTCCTTCAGCTTGATCTTCTTCATATGACGCGACCTCCAAATCGCCCTAACTGCAGGATTAATTCAATCACTTATCGGGCCTGACCCAGTTTGCGGATTTCGCCAACCACGGAAATTCGCCTGTCTCGAAGCGGGTCGGATTCACCCGTCAAAGGTTAACGGGCGTCAGGCAGCAATCCGCTTGGCAAAGCGGAACAGGTCGCGGTGCCGTTCGGGCACGTTCAGCCATTCGCGATCGGAAATTCCTAGCGCTGCGTGGGATTCGAATGCCAGGGTGTCGTGGAACCAGGGCATGGCGAAAGAGAAGTAAAGCAGCGGCCGCCCGTGGGCCGCGCGGCAAGGCATCCCGCCGTGATAGGTGCGATAGTCCATGACCAGGGCGCTGCCCGCCTTGGTGTAGATGATGTGGGGATCGCCCGACCATTTCTGGCTGCGGGCCGTGGTATGGGTGCCTTCCCACAGCTGCGTGCCGCCAGCCTCCTCATCCAGATCGATCAGCGGGACCAGGATGGTCGTGGCATAGCAGGGCACGTTGGCATTGCCCGCATCACTGTGGAACAGCAGCGGGTGTTCGCGGTGCACATGCTGCATCCGCGCCCCTTCATGCGTGGTAACCGCGCCGAAAGCGTGGAGCACCGGCTTTTCGCCCATCACCCGCGTCAGCACGTCCAGCAGTGTTGTATTGGCATAGACCGATGCATTGTCGAACGGCGCTTGCAGGCGGATCGGCACGGTATAGCGCTTGTCGCCCACGTTGTTGGGCTTGCCCAGTTCCGATGCATGCCAATCGCGCACGCGTTCAGGCAGGGCCTCGCGCAGCTGGGCAACCACATCGGGATGGATCAGGTCCTCAATCAGCACCGCGCCGCGCTCGGTAAGGAGCTCGGCTGCCTTGGCGGCCACTTCGGGGTCCTTGTTGGTGACCGTCAGGTGGGCGTAGCTGGTCGTTGCCGCGGCTTCGGCGGTAACCGGTGCGGGGTCAAACAGGTCCGCAATCATGCGCAGCGCCGGCGCGAATTGCGGATCAAGGGCCAAGGCCTGCCGCGCGGCCTGTTCCGCCCGCGCATCATCTCCAAGATTGAGAAATGCCATCGCGCGGGCAAACCGCCGCGGCGCGTTTTCGCCGAATTCGCGGAGCGTGTGGTCGATCAGGCTCAGCGCCTGGGTATTATAGTCCAGCAGCATGAACAGTTCGGCTATGCCGCAATCGAAGGATACGTCTGAACCATCGGGCAGATAGGCCCGGAAGGCCTCCATGTAGGTTTCATAGATTTGCTGCCGGTCGATCCGTTCCTCGCCCTGCTCAACATTGCGCAGCAGCTGGGGCAGGCAGATCGCGGCGACATCGGGATCAAACCGGGCAAACCGGATCAGGGCCATCGCCTGCCGGATCGACATGTTCCGGGCCGAACCCTCGACCAGGTCGATCAGTTCGTGCGCGTCATAGGGGTTGAAGTCCTTCAGCAGGGCCTGCGCGGTTTCGCGCGTGCGGGCCAGGCCAAGGTTCTGCCAGCGATTCTTGCCGGGCAGTGAGAACAGGCTGCAGCTGAAATTGACGTCCTTGTGGCGTTGCGATTGCATTGCGCCGCCGTGCGCTCCGAACAGTTCACCAAAGATGTGCAGGTTGGTATTGTGCGCGAAATAGCTGTCGAAGATCAGCGGATTGGCCAGGGCGAACTCCGACGGATCGGAATAGGCCAGGTCACCCGCCAGCAGCAGCAGCGGCGTATCCCGGTTCAGGAATTTCTCGACGAATTCGATACAGGTCCGCGGGATCACCACGTGAAAATCGCCCGGTCGCTCGGCATAGCGGTACAGCGTTGCATCAATGAAGGGGTGCCCGGTTGGATCACCCTTGACCGGCCGGCTTTCGAACCGCGAGGTCAGGCTGGCGAAAGAGGTGATCGGCTTTTTCAGGAAGTCCTGGGTGGTTGATTGCAGCTCAACATAGACCTGCTCAATCCCATGGTTGCGGATCCGCACCATGTTGGATGTGATCGAATCGAACAGGTAGTTGGCGATGATGATCACCGGACGGTCGGCAAAATCGGCCGGCTTGAAATCGCCCTTGTCGGTGCGGATCACCGGATCGGATTCGATCAGCAACTGGGCAACTTCCAGCACCCCGCTTTCGAACAGCGGGGCAAAGCGTTCCTTTTGCTTCCAGCCCTCGATGTTCTTGGCCGCCCCGTCGGTCAGCAGGTAGGTGAATTCAGGGCATTCCTGTCCGTCTGCAAAGTGATAGTTGATCATGCGGTTTAGGAACTGCCAGGCGAAGCGGCCGCTGCCGCCCCCCAGTTCGATCACCAGTGGTGGCTTGCTGTTGCCCTCCGCTGCCAGTTCCTTGAAAAAGGCGGCGACGATCGCGGCATAGGTGTCAGCACAAAAGGCGTTCGAGGTGCTGCGCTGGGGCACGATGTTGCTCGACCAGGCTTCGGGCCCGGCTTCAGCATAGAACCGGTGCAGGAGCGACCAGATCATCGACTGGTCGAAGCGTGTCATTTTCTGGATTACTGGCATGCGGCAACGTCCTTGGGCCCGATCGAATTTTTGCTCCGATCACGGTGCGGATGGGTTGCCAGGGTGGTTAACGCGGAAAAGTAAACGTTTGCCAAACCACAGTTCTTGCAGTGGCTGAAGTGCTGCGGGGTCTGATCCGGGGCGGCTGGGCCGCGGCACAATGCGCGGTGGCTGCTGGCGGGAGTGCGCTAGCGCGTCAGAATCCCCAGCCGAGCTGGCGGCCGATGAAGATCAGCAGCATGGCCCCCAGCAGCGACGAGAGGCAGCCGGTGCGGTTGATCCCGGTGGCCGCGTTCTGGCCCTTGGCCATCGATCCAAGCGCCCCGGCCACCAATGCGCCGCCGATGCCAAGCAGCACCGTCATCCAGAACCCCATCTCCACCGCGCCGGGATAAAAGTAGCGCGCCAGCACCCCGACGCAGAAGCCCGTGACGATAATCCCGATGAGATTCAGCATGGTGGCCGCGTTCCTTTGAATAGGGGTTTCAGACTAGTCTCAAAACCGGCCCGCGCAAGTTCATTGCGGCCGTCGATTCTATCGTTAGTCAAGGGACCGGAGCCCCTCTCCCCGGACAAAAATTTTTTCACAGATTCACTTTGACTCTTGCGTCCCGCGTCAGTGGCGGATTTCCCGCGCGTCGCTGTGATGCCGAGCGGTCCTGCGCTCTGGAATGCAACTAAGGGGAAGATGAACAGGTGATTTACCCTCTTGCGCGGGATTCGGGATTGGGCACTATAGGTTGTGGTCCAGCACTTGGGGGGACCTCTAGACCTAGATTTCGGCTCGGGGCGCGCGAAAGGCGTGAACAGGGTCGGATTCGGCCAGAAGAGGTTGCTAACCGGGTGCCGGAATGGACAGCGCTGGGGACAGAACGGGGATAAGTTTTTCCCCCTTTGTTCACCCGCTCTGGTAGGATCGCAGCCTGGCTGTCGATTCGAACGAATGTGGAACATGGCGTGGCTCCGGAATGGTCCGGGAACCGCGTGGGGCAGGCAATAGGTTACAAGGGGCAGCACGTGGAATTCAGGTCCGGGGACGAGCCGACGATGGGCGAGCTTGATGCATTTGCGGCGGCTGACGCGCCGGTGAAGACGAAGCAGAAGGAGGCGGGCAAGGGCCCGGCTGTAAGCATGGCGGACAAGGCTGATTCCGGTTCCGAGGCATTGGTGGCTCAGGCTGCTGCCGATGCGCTTGCCAAGGCTGTTGCTGCGCCGAAGCTTGATGATTCCAAGTCGGTCCAGCCGCGCCGCTTCCAGATCGAAGTCGATCATGCCCGCGATGCCCTGCTGACCGATTTCGGCAAGGACACCCTGGATGACCGCTACCTGCTGCCGGGTGAGCGGTACCAGGACCTGTTCGCCCGTGTTGCCGATGCCTATGCCGATGATGAGGCGCACGCCCAGCGCCTGTATGATTACATCTCCAAGCTGTGGTTCATGCCGGCCACCCCGGTTCTGTCGAACGGCGGCACCGGCCGCGGTCTGCCGATCTCGTGCTATCTGAACTCGGTTTCGGACAGCCTCGAAGGGATCGTCGGCACCTGGAACGAGAATGTCTGGCTCGCTTCGCGCGGCGGCGGCATCGGCACCTATTGGGGCCAGGTCCGCGGCATTGGTGAACCGGTTGGCCTGAACGGCAAGACCAGCGGGATCATTCCCTTCGTCCGCGTGATGGACAGCCTGACCCTAGCGATCTCGCAGGGTTCGCTGCGCCGCGGCTCGGCCGCATGCTATCTCGACGTGTCGCACCCGGAGATTGAGGAGTTCCTCGAAATCCGCAAGCCCTCGGGGGACTTCAACCGCAAGGCGCTCAACCTGCACCACGGCGTGCTGCTGACCGACGAGTTCATGGAAGCCGTCCGCGATGGCGCCGAATTCAACCTGCGCAGCCCCAAGGACGGGTCGGTGCGCGGCACGGTCGATGCCCGCAGCCTGTTCCAGAAGCTGGTCGAAACCCGCCTCGCCACGGGTGAGCCGTATATCGTCTTCTCCGATACCGTGAACCGGATGATGCCCAAGCATCACCGCGATCTGGGGCTCAAGGTTTCAACCTCGAACCTCTGCTCGGAAATCACCCTGCCGACCGGTGTTGACCACCTTGGCAACGATCGCACCGCGGTGTGCTGCCTGTCCTCGCTCAACCTCGAAACCTGGGATGAGTGGAACAAGGATGAGCGCTTCGTCGAAGACGTGCTGCGCTTCCTCGATAACGTGCTGCAGGACTATATCGATCGCGCGCCCGACGAGATGGCCCGCGCCAAGTATTCCGCCGCGCGCGAACGTTCGGTCGGCATGGGCGTGATGGGCTTCCACTCGTTCCTGCAGCAGAAGGGCATCGGCTTTGAAAGCGCGATGGCCAAGGCGCTCAACCTCAAGATGTTCAAGCACATCGCCGCCAAGGCGGATGAGGCTTCGCTGCTGCTGGCCCAGGAACGGGGCGCCTGCCCGGATGCCGCCGACATGGGCGTGATGCAGCGCTTCAGCTGCAAGATGGCGATCGCGCCGACTGCGTCGATCAGCATCATCTGCGGCGGCACTTCCGCCTGCATCGAGCCGATCCCGGCCAATATCTACACCCACAAGACCCTGTCGGGCTCGTTCGTGGTCAAGAACCCCTATTTGGAAAAGCTGCTTCAGGCGAAGTCGAAGGATTCGACCAACGTCTGGAATTCGATCCTGGAACGCGGCGGTTCGGTCCAGCACCTCGATTTCCTCAGCCCAGAGGAAAAGGCGGTTTACAAGACCAGCTTCGAAATCGACCAGCGCTGGCTGCTTGAATTCGCGGCAGACCGCACTCCCTATATCGACCAGGCGCAGAGCCTGAACCTCTACATCCCGGCCGATGTCGATAAGTGGGACCTGATGATGCTGCACTTCCAGGCCTGGGAGAAGGGCATCAAGTCGCTCTACTACCTGCGCTCGAAGTCGGTGCAGCGCGCTGGTTTCGCCGGCGGGGTAGAGGCAGACAACACCGCCGATGCGCCGGTGATGGAACTGGCCCCGGCCACTGACTACGAGGAATGCCTCGCGTGTCAGTGATCGCCCAGCTGGCCATCCGGGCCTGACGCATGGATAGCGGCCGCCTTGCTCTGGCTGGGGTTGGCAGTCTGGCGACCATCGCCGGGCTGGTCATCCTGACCCGGCGCCAGGCGGGCGCACCGGCCCGTTATGCCCGGCGGATCGCTGGAACGATGCTTTTGGCCTTTGGCGGCGCCAGCCTGCTGTTGGTCACCCTGTTGACCCGCGCTCAGGCGCTGGAATTGCTGCCGTGATGCCGGCCCCGCGCTGCATCGCATTTTGTGCTATACCCCTGTTCGCTCATTCGGAGTCGTAATCGATGTCCCTTCTTGAAGCCCGCAAGACCTACAAGCCCTTCGAGTATCCCTGGGCTTATGAGTTCTGGAAGCGGCAGCAGCAGATCCACTGGATGCCGGAAGAGGTGCCGCTGGGCGAAGACTGCCGCGATTGGGCGCAGAAGATCTCTGAGTCAGAGCGTAACCTGCTCACCCAGATCTTCCGCTTCTTCACCCAGGCCGATGTCGAGGTGCAGGATTGCTACCACGAAAAGTACGCCCGCGTCTTCAAGCCGACCGAGGTGAAGATGATGCTGGCCGCCTTCTCCAACATGGAGACGGTCCACATCGCCGCCTATTCGCACCTGCTTGACACGATCGGCATGCCCGAGGCCGAATACGGCATGTTCCTTGAATATGAGGAAATGAAGGCCAAGCACGATTACCTGCACACCTTCGGGGTCGATACGGACGAGGATATCGCCCGCACCCTGGCGATGTTCGGCGGCTTCACCGAAGGGCTTCAGCTCTTCGCCTCCTTCGCCATGCTGATGAACTTCCCGCGCTTCAACAAGATGAAGGGCATGGGCCAGATCGTCAGCTGGTCGGTGCGCGATGAAAGCCTCCACTGCGAAGGCATCGTCAAGCTGTTCCACGCCTTCACCAAGGAACGCGGCTGCCTGACCAAGGCGGTCAAAGAAGACATCATCGATTGCTGCCAGAAGACCGTGCGGCTGGAAGATGCCTTCATCGACCTGGCGTTTGAACAGGGCCCGGTCCCGGGGATGAGCCCCAAGGAAATCAAGCGCTACATCCGCTACATCGCCGATTGGCGCCTGGGCCAACTGGGCCTGCCGGCGATCTACATGGTCGAAGACCACCCGCTGCCCTGGCTCGCCCCGCTGCTGAACGGGGTGGAACACGCCAACTTCTTCGAAACCCGCGCCACCGAATATTCCAAGGGCGCGACCCGCGGCAACTGGCAGGACGTCTGGTCCAACTTTGACAGCCGCCGCAACGCCAAGAGCGTGGGCGAAGCCGCGAACGAAGCCGATGCCAGCCTGCCCGACATGTTCGGCGTCGAAGGAGTTGTCGCGGCGGAATAACCGCTTGTTATCATTGCTGCAGTGCCCTGGCCCCCGTGAAACCAACAGGTTTCTCGGGGGCTTTTTGTTGGGTGAGAAGGGCTGCAATTAGGAAGCTTGAAGATCCCGACAGTGCCACAGGTTGGAGAGATGCGAAGTGTCGGACCTTAATAAGAGGTTTGATGATCCGCATTACCCTGACCCCGATCGCCGTCATGGCCGCGTTGTTGGCGCCGGCCCGGTGCATCAAGCCGGCCGAGCGGCAGGCGGCCTCCGCCGAGCCAACCGTGCCGGACAGCGAATGGGTGACAGAGAGCTCCAGCGAGCCGGCAGTCCCTTTAAACCTCTCAAATTCCAGCACCACCGGTGCTGCGAGCCCGAAAGTCAGCCCTCCCGCAACGAACGCGACCCCCACGACAAGGTTGGGGCTGGCTGGCAGACCGGCGTTCCCCAAGGCTGCCGGCCCGCCCTACCACGTGCCCCGGGCCATGCCGGGGCGCGAGCATGGTGATCCACCAGGACAAGAGACTTTTCGACGTGGGCAGGCTAGGGCGGGCGGCATGGTGTCGCTGCCCGCCCTGCTGCTGATTGCCCTGGCCACGATCAACGCCACAGCCTTTGCCGCCTTTGCGATCGACAAAACCCAGGCCATGACCGGTACCCGCCGCACGCCCGAGGCTACGCTGTTGCTGCTTGCCGCGCTGGGCGGCACCCCGGGTGCCTTTGCGGCCCGCGCGCTGCTGCGCCACAAAACCCGTAAGCGACCCTTCATCGGCCGGTTCCATGCCATTGCCATTGCGCAGCTGCTAGCGCTGGCGGCGCTTTGGCTGATGCGATAGGGGGCGGGCATGGATAACCCACCGCCCGCCACCGCCTTCAAAATCCTCACCGCCGATCAATGGGCGCAGTTCGAGGCCGATGGCGTGTTCCACGGCTCCTCGGCCGATCTGGCCGATGGCTATATCCACCTTTCCGCGATAGATCAGTTGCAAGGCACGCTCGACAAGCACTTTGCCGGGCAGGCAGGGCTGGTGGTCGCCGAGGTGGACCTGGTCGCGTTGGGCCAGGCGATCCGCTGGGAAGTCTCGCGTGGCACCGCGCTATTCCCCCACTGCTACTCCCCCCTACCGTTCTCCGCCGTGCTGCGGGTGGAGCGGCATCTTTCATCTGTGAATACAGGAGCCCTAGCCCATGTCCTATGCCATTTGGATCGCCCTAGCCGTGGTGCTGATCGCGATCGGCCCGACGCTGGGCCGCAACCTGCTCGGCGTGAGCAGGACTGATGCCAAGGATGCTACGAAAGACGCCGTGAAGGATGCGGGCGGGAAGCCTGACGCTAGCGACTAGCCCGCCTTGCGCAGCGCCCGCAGCTCCGCTGCGGCTGGCATGTCCAGCTAGATGCCACGGGTGTCGTAAACCAGCTTGTCAGCCCGCTTGGCCAGGGCTCAACAACGGCATTGGACCAAGGCAACTATCGTCAAATGCGATATAGCGTCCGACGTTACGGTCCAGTGGCAAATTGAGGCGAAGAGTTACATTGGTGAAGCTGAATTTCTTACTCGCGAATTGCGACAGAAATGGCCGCCTCGATGAGCACTTTTCCAGTGCTTTTGAACTGGCAGAGGATAGTGCCTCGCAACTCTCTGCTCGACAGCCCGTGACCAGCCCGGTTATCAAGCGCTTATGCGGGTTCTCGTCACCGGCGTGGCCGGCTTTATCGGATTTCACATGGCCCGGGCGCTGGTTGCCCGGGGGGACAGCGTTATCGGGATCGATAACCTCAACGATTACTACGCCGTCAGCCTGAAGCGGGACCGCATCGCGGCCCTGGCCGCCGAAGCGGGGGAGCGCTTTGTGTTCCGGCAGGTCGACTTTGCCGATATGGCCGCGCTCACTTCCGCCTTGGCGGACGACGCGTTTGACCGTGTGGTCCACCTGGGCGCCCAGGCCGGGGTGCGTTATTCGATCAAGAACCCGCATGCCTATGTCCAGTCCAACCTGGTCGGTCACCTCAATATGCTTGAAATTGCACGTAATCGCCAGCTTGAACATATGGTCTATACCAGTTCAAGTTCGGTCTATGGCGGGAACACCAAGCTGCCCTTTGCGGTGGAGGATCGCAGCGATCACCCCGTCTCGCTTTATGCCGCAACCAAGCGCGCGGATGAGCTGATTAGCGAAAGCTATGCCCACCTCTATCGCTTGCCGCTCACGGGGCTGCGGTTCTTCACCGTCTATGGCCCCTGGGGCCGCCCGGACATGATGATGTGGATCTCTACTCAGAAGATCCTGGCGGGCGAACCGATCCCGGTCTTCAACCAGGGCGATATGTGGCGCGATTTCACCCACATTGATGATATCATCGCGGGGGTGGTGGCCAGCCTCGATAATCCCCCGCCCGACGACGGGCTGGAAAAGGCCGGCGGCAGCGTAAAGCCGCACCGGCTTTACAACATCGGCAACAGCCAGTCCGAACACCTGATGAAGGTGATCGGACTGCTGGAGGAGGCCTGCGGCCGCAAGGCGTTGATTGATTTTCAGCCGATGCAGCCCGGTGACGTTCCCGCCACCTATGCCGATATCGCCGCGATCAGCCGTGACCTGGGCTATGCCCCCACGACCAGCATTGAAACCGGTGTCCCCAACTTTGTGCAGTGGTATCGCGGCTATCACGGTCTCTGACACTTGATGCCCGGCCGCGCATCGGCAATCACCCTGCCATGACGATTCTTTCCGACAAGTGGATCCGTGAAGAGGCTCAACGCTCGGGCATGATCGAGCCGTTCGTTGAGCACCAAAAGCGCGATGGCTGCATCAGCTATGGCCTGTCGTCCTATGGCTATGACGCGCGGGTGGCGGACGAGTTCAAGATCTTCACCAATGTCCATTCGGCGGTGGTCGATCCCAAGAACTTTTCGGATCACAGCTTTGTCGATGTGAAGACCGATTGCTGCATCATCCCGCCGAACTCGTTCGCGCTGGCCCGCACGGTCGAATATTTCCGCATCCCGCGCGATGTGCTGGTGATCTGCCTGGGCAAGAGCACCTATGCCCGCTGCGGGATCATCGTGAACGTCACCCCACTGGAGCCGGAGTGGGAAGGCCACGTGACGCTGGAGTTTTCGAACACCACGCCGCTGCCGGCCAAGATCTATGCCAACGAAGGCGCCTGCCAGTTCCTGTTCCTGCAAGGCGATCAGCCGTGCGAGACCAGCTATGCCGATCGCAGCGGCAAATACATGGGCCAGCGCGGGGTGACCCTGCCCAAGCTTTGAGCCAGGCTGGCGGCGCTGCCGTAGCGGCAACCGAAACCCGTTTTACAATGCCACCGAACTGTGGCCATTTGCCACAATAGGCCGACGCCAGATTCGGCCAATGGAGAGACTTGCATGACTGCCAAGGCAGACCGTCCCTATGACATCGTGGTCTATGGCGCGACCGGCTACACCGGCCGCCTTGTCGCCGAATATCTGGCGCATCACTATCAGGGGAAGGGTCCAAAATGGGCCATGGCCGGTCGCTCGGCGGAAAAGCTGGCCGAGGTGCGCGATCTGATCGGCGCCCCGGCCGATACGCCGCTGGTGGTCGCCAATTCGGATGACCCGGCCAGCATGCAGGCCCTGGCAGAAAGCACCCGCGTGGTCGTCACCACGGTCGGTCCCTATCAGTTGTATGGTGAGCCGCTGCTCAAGGCCTGTGTCGCCGCCGGGACCGACTATGCCGACCTATGCGGCGAACCCGGCTGGATGCGCGAGATGATCGATGCCTATCACGATCACGCCCAGGCCAGCGGGGCGCGGATCGCCTTCTCCTCGGGCTTCGATTCAATCCCCTTCGATCTGGGTGTATTCATGCTGCAACAGGAGGCCAAGGCGCGCTTCGGCAGCCCGGCGCCGCGCGTGAAGGGCCGGGTCCGGGCGATGCAGGGCACCTTCTCGGGCGGGACGGCGGCGAGCCTGACCGAAACGATGAAGTCGGTCGCTAAGAAGCCCAGCCTGATCCCGATCCTGCAGAGCCCCTTTGGCCTGACCCCCGGCTTTGAAGGGCCGAGCCAGCCGATGGGCCTGCTGCCCGAATATGATGACAAGCTGGGCAAGTGGGCCGCGCCGTTCATCATGGCGACGATCAATACCAAGAATGTCCACCGCACCAATTTCCTGCTCGGCCACCCCTATGGCGCCGACTTCAAATACGACGAAATGATGCTGACCAGCCCGGGCGAATTGGGCGAAAAGGCGGCCCATGCCGTGGCCGAAATGCTCAAGAACCCGTTTGGGGCCAAGCCGCCCAAGCCGGGTGAGGGCCCCAGCAAGCAAGAGCGCGAGAACGGCTTTTACGACGTGCTGTTCGTGGGTGAATGGCCCGATGGCAAGGAACTGCGCTATGGCGTCAAGGGGCGCTATGATCCGGGCTATGGCTCAACCAGCCGGATGATCGCCGAAACCGGGATTGCCCTGCTCGAATGCCAGGCCGGCGGCGGCGTTGCCACGCCGGGCGCGCTGCTGGGTGAAGCCCTAGTCAAGCGCCTGCAGGACCATGCCGAGATCACCTTCGCGGTAGAGGAATGACCGAAACCCTCGCGCCGCTCCCGCGAGAGAGCGAGTGGACCATAGGCTGGCGGATCGTGCTTGGCTGCGCGCTGGGCGCGGGGGCGGGGATCGTCCTGCTGTTCTTCACCTTCAACATGTTCGTGCTGCCGCTATCGCGCGAACTGGGTGTGTCGCGAGGTGAGATCGGATCGATTCAGGCGCTGATCGTTACCGGCGCGCTGGGGGCGGTGGTTGTCGGCCGGGCCGTGGATCGCCTGGGGTTCAAGCCGGTCTATCTGACCTGTGCCCTGATCGTGATTGCTGGTCAGGTCCTGTCGGTGCTCTATGCGTCGACCCTGTTCCACATGGCGCTGACCATTGCCATTCTGGGCTTCTTCGGGGTGGGAACCACCGCCTTGGTCCTGACCCGCCCGGTCAATGCCCATTTCAACAGGCGCCGCGGCCTTGCGCTGGGGTTGATGGCCACGGGTGTCTCGATCTTTGCGATTGCCGCTCCGCTGATCCTTGAGCCGATCATCGCCGATCATGGCTGGCGCGGCGGCTTCCTGGCCCTGTCAGGCTTCATGGCGCTGGTCGGGGTTCCAGCGGTGATGCTCGTAATTCCGCACGAGGGGCCGCCCGTTCAGGCCAGCACTGGGAAGGGTGGGGGCGGCGACTGGTCGTTCCTTCGCAACCGTGATTTCCGGCTTATGACCCTGAGTATTATGGCGATGGGGCTGGCGACAGCAGGCTTTGTTGGCCAGCTCTCCCCAATCATCCAAGAAGAGGGGTTTGATGCCGCAACCGGCGCACTGGCAGTCTCAGTGTTTGCCATTGGCCAGTTCATCGGCCGGCTGGGCGGCGGCTTCTTGCTGGATCACTTCCGCCCCCAGACCGTCGCGCTGGTGTTCACGATCATTCCGGGTAGCGGGTTCCTGCTGCTGTTGCTGACCGATCAGGTCTATTGGGCGGCGATCCTTGCCGCTGCGATGATCGGACTGCAGCAGGGTGTGGAGCTGGACCTGTTTGCCTATTTCGTCGCGCGTCGGTTCCCGATTGCGCAGTATGGCACGATCTATGGCGCGCTGCATGGCTTCAGCTGGATCGGCAATGCAACCGGCATTGTCGGCGTTGGCCTGCTGCATGACCATTTGGGCAGTTACAGCCTGGCGCAGGGCATTGGCATGGCGGCGCTTACACTGGGCGCGGTGCTGGTCTGGATGGTCCACCTGCCGGAACTAGGCCCGGGTCAAGAGCAGCCCCGCACTGCTTGAGGCATAGGCCGCCGCGTCCTCGGTCGACAGGCCAAGGCCGGTCAGCCCCAGCACCAGCATCTCTGCCAGCCGCCGTGCCCCTTCGGCGCGGTCGATCCGCCGTTCGATCGCGTTGGCCATCAGCACCTGGCACAGGCCCAGCCAGAACCGCACGCCGCTTTCGCGGGCCTCCGCGCGCAGTCGTCCGGTGGCAAAGGCCGCGTTCATGTCTGCCGCCACACCGGCGTTGAGCGGTTGGTCGCGCAGGGTTGAATTGCTGGCATTGCGCAGCATGATCGCGGTCTTGCGCGGTTCATCCAGCGCAAAGCCCAGGCCGGTGCGCATGCCGCCGGCCAGCCGCCCGATCGGGTCGGCGATGTCGGCGTTGGCAGTGCCGATGCGTTCTTCCAATTCCGCGCGGATCTCTGCCCCGATCGCCTCACCAAAAGCGGACTTGTCAGCAAAATGGTTGAAGAAGCTGCCCTTGGCCACGCCTGCGCGGGCAACAATCTCGTCGATCGCCAGAGCATCAATCGGACTGTCCGCCAATAGCTCAAGTCCGGCATCGATGAGCGCCCGATAAGTACGCTGGGCGCGCGGGTGGAGCGGCTTTCCGGTCATTGGCTCGGCTTACTTGACCATTCGGTCATTTGTCAATAATCTGACCAAATAGTCAATTGCGACTCGGGCCGGTGAAGCCCGGCGCGGGAGAGCTGGCCGATGAGCACGATCCGGATCGAGGACATTGCCCATGTCCGCTATGCCGCCCCCGATCTTTCGAAGATGCGTGCCTTCCTGGAGGACTTCGGGCTGGACTGCTTTGCGGCGGACGGGCGGCTCTATGGCCGTGGCAGCGACGGTCGGCCCTTCGTCCACGTTACCGAGCCGGGTGAAGCCCGATTTCTCGCGCTGGGTCTGCGCGCCGAAACCTTGGCAGACCTTGAAACCTTGGCCGCTAGCGAGGGCGTACCGGTCGAAGACCTGGCCGAACCCGGCGGCGGCAAGATTGTTCGCCTGACTGATCCCGACGGCTACGGAGTGGAAGTTGTGGCCGGCCAGGCGAAGGGTGAGCCATCGCGGCTGCCCGCCGACCTGCCGGTCAATACCGCATCGGCCAAGCCGCGCCTTCGGCAAACCGTGCGACTTGCCCCGCGGCCTGCTCATGTGAAACGGATCGGCCATGCCGTGCTCAAGGTCCGCGATTTCCGGACATCAGAGCAGTGGTACAAGGACCGCTTCGGCTTCATCACCTCGGACGAGGTTGAAGCGGCGGCGAATGTTCCGCTGGGCGCCTTCATGCGCTGTGACCGGGGTGACAAGCCGGCCGATCACCACACCCTGTTCCTGGCCCAGCTGCCCGGTCCGCTTGGCATCCTTCACGCCGCGTTTGAGGTGACCAACCTTGATGACCTGATGCTGGGCCACCAGCACCTGAAATCGCAAAAGCGCCAGCCGGCCTGGGGTGTGGGCCGCCACATCATGGGCAGCCAGATCTTCGATTACTGGAAGGACCCGTTCGGCAACGAGCTGGAGCACTGGACCGATGGCGATCTCTTCACCGCCGCCGATCCACCACAAAAGCAACCGATGAGCGCGCTGCTCGCGGTCCAATGGGGTTCGCCGCATCCGATGTTTGCCGGAAAGCTGCCACCGCCGCCCGGCCTGGTCTCGTTTTTCATGACCCTGCGCCTGCGCGTGCTGGGCCTGTTCCGTTCAAAGCCCAAGGAAACTGCCGCATGAAGCTCTGCACCTATACCGCCGATGGCCAGACCCGCACCGGGATCGTGGTGGGAGACACCGTGATCGACAGCGGCGTGCCCGGCACAATGATTGACCTGATCCGCGATTGGGACGCTCTGAAGCCGCAACTCGAAGCCAAGGCCGCCGCCGGCGGCGGTGTGCCGCTGGCTTCGGTCCGGCTCGAGGCACCGGTGCAACGCCCCGGCAAGATCT
>JACCDK010172403.1_pt1 | contig 31021 bp, 28 predicted proteins | sample 7445871 | NCBI WGS metagenome assembly JACCDK01 (sample SAMN15323436, study PRJNA562643) | freshwater metagenome | isolation source: river surface water | place: USA:Blue River Watershed | collected 2017-08-15 | reverse complement strand
TACTACCAACGTATCAGTGCAATGGTTCTGGCGCTCTGTGTCGCAATCCATTTGCTAATTATTTATTATGCGATTCAGGATGGTTTATCGGCTCAGGAGATTCTGGCCCGCACGCGTGGCAATCTAGCATTTGCAGTCTTTTATGAGATCTTTGTAATTGCCTGCTTTGTGCATGCCCCAATTGGCTTAGCCAATATCTTGCGCGAGAACATCCAAAACCAATTCTTGATTCGTTTTCTGCCATTACTGTTAGCTGCTTTCATTCTAGTGTTGGGAACGGCTGCAGTATTCGGTGTTGTATGGGGAGCAGCATGAGTACATTTGGGCGTCGCTTGGATTTTCGGACCAAGGCTCATTGGTCTTACTTTGCCTACTACCTACACCGCGTCTCTGGATTGCTGCTAGCGTGTTTCTTACCGATGCACTTCTTTGTTTTATCACGCTCGCTCTATGGTGAGGCTCAGCTCGCACAATATTTGGCATTTACTGATCAACCCATCTTCAAGTTTGGCGAGTGGGGTTTGGTAACTCTGCTTGCTTTGCATTTAATTGGTGGCACACGTTTGCTCGTGATCGAGTTTGGGATTTGGAAGGGCTTACGCAAAGCCTGGATCCAGATTGCTTTGCTTGGTTCATTAATTTGTGGTGCTTTATTTCTAATTCTTTCTCGCTAATGGATCGTTTTGGCCCTCATTATGGAACTTAATCTGAAAGACGTTGAAGAAGCTTGTAAAGAGCTTTATATCCGCGCACTCAAGTTACTGCCCACTGATGTGAAGGACGGTATTACGCAACTAAAGAGTAGGGAAACTGATCCGCGTGCTCAAGTGGTCTTGGGAACGATGGTTACTAATATTGCAGTTGCTGAACGCGAAGATAACTTACTTTGCCAAGACACTGGTTTGCCAATCTATAACGTTTGGATTGGTCGAGGGGTTCAGGTGGATGGTGTAGCGCTAAAGGAATCAATCCGTAAGGGTTGTGAGCGCGCAACTAAAGAGCATCCGCTGCGTTCCTCTGTTGTTCATCCCATTACCCGAATAAATAATCACACCTCCTGCGGTATCGAGATGCCGGCAATTCATATTGATTTCTTTGATGAGCCCAATACAGTTGAGATAGAGATGATCCCTAAAGGGAGTGGTTCAGAGAACAATTCGTTTTTGAAGATGGCAATTCCTGCTGAAGGCATATTAGGTGTCAAAGCATTTGTGATTGAAAGTGTTGTCAATGCGGGTGGCAAAACCTGCCCACCTACGATTGTGGGTGTGGGTGTGGGTGGCACTTCGGATCAATGCGTGGCCCTTGCCAAGCGTGCAGCAACACGACCCTTGGGATCAAAATGCACTGATGAAGAGGGGGCTAAATTAGAGCAGGAACTCAGTCTTGCTGTTAATCAATTAGGGATTGGACCGCAGGGCTTAGGTGGTGATGCCACAGCGTTTGCTGTGCATGTTGAGCTTGCAGCAACCCATATCACCATGAACCCTGTGGCAGTCAATATGCAATGCCATTCAGCACGCCGCGCGCGTGCCGCAATTACGCCCCAAGGCGTTCAATACGGCTTCTGAGGAAACGGCGATGGCTCATTACAACTTAGCAACCCCAGTATCTGAGGAGGATATTCGGAAGCTACGAATCAACGATACCGTAACTTTGCAACATACTTTGTTTGGTATTCGGGATGCTACCCAAATTCATTTGTTTGATAAGGGTCGCAAAACCAAATTCGATTTAAGAGGGCACGCTGTGATTCATACAGCACCGAATGTTCGTAAAGTTACTGCAAGCCCCGAGTTTCCTGCTGGTTATGAAGCAATTTGCATTGGCACCACAACATCAGATCGCATGGAGCGATTCACTGAGCCTCTGATGCGTGAGTATGGTGTGCGCATGATTGTTGGTAAAGGTGGCTTGCGCAATGCATCAGCCGCGGCATTTGAGCAATTTGGTGGTGTGTACCTTGCCATTATTGGCGGTACGGCTGCTTTAGAAACAACCTGGATTGATCAGATTGAGGATGTTGATATGGACGACCTCAATCCAGAGTCTTTATGGAAGTTCAAGATCAACCAATTTGGTCCATTGCTTGTCGCCATGGACAGTCACGGTGGAAGTATCTATCAAGAAGTGAAATCCGAAGTTGCTAGCAATAAAGAAGCGGTGTTGCGCAAACTCGGAATCATTTAATTACAGGACTGACTAGCATGTCTACATTTGAAACTATCCATACAGACATCTTGGTATTGGGCTCTGGAGGTGCGGGACTATTTGCTGCCTTACACGCACATCAAGCCAACCCAAACCTGCATATTACGATTGCCGTTAAGGGTCTCTTGGGTAAGTGTGGTTGCACACGCATGGTGCAGGGTGGTTATAACGTGGCACTTGCTGAGGGTGACTCGGTTGAGCGTCATTTTATGGATACGATTGAGGGTGGCAAGTGGCTCTCCGATCAAGAACTCGCCTGGACCTTAGTGACCAAATCGGTTGAGCGTATTCATGAGCTTGAGAACGAGCTCGGCTGCTTCTTTGATCGCAATCCCGATGGCACCATTCATCAGAAAGCTTTTGCCGGACAAACCTTTGATCGCACCGTACACAAAGGTGATCTCACTGGCATTGAGATCATTAATCGCTTAGCAGAGCAAGTTTGGGCTCGAGGGATTCATCGTTTAGAAGAACACCGTGCACTCGAGTTGATTAAGAGTAAGGATGGTAAATCGCTTGCTGGTGTGCTCATGCTCAACATGCGTACTGGCGAGTTTGTCATGGTTCGCGCTAAAGCAGTTTTACTTGGAACCGGTGGTGGACCCACCATGTACAAGTACCACACACCATCAGGTGATAAGAGTTGTGACGGCCTTGCGATGGCCTTGCGTGCCGGTTTGGTATTGCGTGACATGGAGATGGTGCAATTTCATCCGACTGGTATGTTGGCAGGACCCAATACTCGCATGACCGGAACCGTATTGGAAGAGGGCTTGCGTGGTGCAGGTGGTTATTTATTAAATGGCAATCAAGAACGTTTCATGAGTAACTACGATCCACGTAACGAGCGAGCGACACGCGACATCGTATCGCGATCCATTTACTCTGAGATGCGTGCTGGCCGCGTGACTCCCAATGGTGGTGTTTATATCCAAATGCATCACTTGGGACCCGATAATGTTCGTAAACTTTTCAAAGGAATGGTAGAGCGTTGCGCAGATTCTGGTTTTGATTTAGCCAATGGACTAGTTGAGGTAGTGCCCACAGCGCACTACATGATGGGCGGAGTTGTTTTCAAAGCCGATACCAGTACTGATCTTCCAGGATTATTTGCGGCTGGCGAAGATACCGGTGGTGTACACGGAGCGAATCGCTTGGGTGGTAATGGAGTTGCTAACTCAACTGTGTTTGGCGGAATCGCCGGAGATACGATGGCTCAGTACGTCAACGGTCGAGCGCTACTTGATTATGACGTGAGTGCCATCGAAAAAACGATTACTGAGCATCGCAAACCGCTTACTCAAGCGGCGGGTGATATTGAGTTTATTCGGGATGAGTTGGCAGACTGCATGTGGGATCAAGTCGGCATCTTGCGTAATCGCAATGACCTAGAAGCAGCACGTGACCGATTAAATCGTCTGGATGAGATGTTACAGACCATGGGGGTCGGCGATACCAATCCCGCATTTAATCTGACTTGGCAGGATTGGATGAACCTACGTAATTTATTACTAGTGAGCAAAACAGTCGTAGAGGCTGCTCTGGCTCGTGAGAACTCGCGCGGGGCGCACTATCGCGAAGATTTCCCTGAAGAAGGTGATTTGGATACCTCGTATTACACAGCTGTGCGCTTGGTTCATGATCAAATACAAATTGATAAGAAGCCGGTAGTCTTCAGTATGGTCAAGCCTGGGGAAACGATTTTGGTTGAAGCGTAGATAAAAAAAGCCCAGCAAATGCTGGGCTAATGGTGATATGAATGTACACCGATTTACTGCAAAAACTAATTTGCACTTAAGTTACGTGCTTTGATAATTTTTTCCCACTTAATAGATTCAGCGTTGATTTGAGCCTCAAGCTCTTTTGGTGTACTGAGAACCGCCGTTAAGCTATTCGTCTCTAAGCTCTTTTGCATCGCTTCGCTCTTCACTGCTTTAATTGCGGCCGCATAAATCTTATCGGTGATTATCTTTGGAGTGTTTGCTGGAGCCATCAATGCGAACCAGCCAACGTTCTCAAATCCAGGAATTGCGGCTTCTGCTACGGTCGGAATGTTTGGCAAAGCAGGTAGACGTTTAGCACTGGTAACGGCTAATGCTTTAATCTGACCATTCTTAATAAAGCCCGTTGATGCTGGTACGTTGCATGCACAAAAATCAATTTGTCCTGCAATCAGATCGCTTAAGGCTGCAGCCTCTCCTTTGTATGGAATGTGCGTAGCATTGATGCCAGCCGCGGTAATGAAGTTCTCTCCAGCTAAATGAACTTGGCTTCCAATGCCGGCGGAACCAAAGTTCAGATTCTTGGTTTTAGCAAGGGCAATCAGATCATTCAAGTTATTCACCGGCAGCTTTGGGTTAACTGAAATAATCATGGGACCGCTTACCAAAGTAGAGATCGGAGCAAAATCTTTGGAGTAGTTAATTGCCATCTTTTTGTACATATGGGGATTGACCGTCAACATACTGCCCGAGGCCAAGAGGAGGGTGTATCCATCAGCCGGTGCCTTTGCAACTGCTTCTGCACCAATATTGCCTCCAGCGCCACCACGATTTTCAACCACCACGTTTTGACCCAAAATGGGTGTCATTTGCTGAGCCAAGACGCGACCAATAATGTCGGTGGTGCCACCAGCTGCAAACGGAATAATTAATTTAATCGGTTTATCGGGCCAACTTTGAGCTTGGGCAAGCCCTGTAAAACTTAAGGTAGTTACTGCAACAAGACCTATTAAGTGCTTGATCGTACGAACAAAATGCATATTGTCTCCTTGTTCATTTTTATAGGCTAGCGCCTATTCAAACCCATTTCATCACAAAACCTGGATCGCGCCTATTGCGATAAACCCAAGTCATCTATATGATATGGATATGTCTGTTATTTTCATCTCGGAATTCATATCCAGTCAAGCCTTAGAAACCCTTAAAGCGCGCCATAACGTCATTTATGAGCCTGAGGCCTATCAAAATCCGGGCAAAATGGCTGAGAACCTAGTAAGCGCCGACGCTTGGATCGTGCGTAATCTCACCAAGGTCAATGAGGCACTGATTAATGGTGCCAAACAATTAAAGGTAGTGGGTCGTTTGGGGGTAGGCCTAGAGAACATCGATTTACCTGCTTGTTCTAAAAAAAATATTACTGTTATTCCAGCAACTGGAGCAAATGCACTATCAGTTGCAGAGTATGTTTTGGGAACGTCGATGGCACTAATGCGCTCATACGCGAGCGCTACTCATGAGACCCTAGCGGGTACTTGGCCAAGACCAACATACTCAAAATGCCATGAGATTGCAGGAAAAACAATTGGTATTGTGGGTTTTGGCAGCATTGGTCGCGTAGTTGCTGAGAAAGCCTTGGCACTCGGTCTTCAGTGCATCGCTCACGACCCATTGATCAAAGAGTCCTCAATCTCTATCTCAGGTGTTAGCGTACCGATGCAACGCATGCAGGATGTTTTAAAGAATGGTCAGATCATTAGTTTGCATTTGCCTTTATTAAACGAGACCAAAGGATTGTTTGATAGCGCCATGTTGGATCAAATGCAAAAGGGCGCTTATCTCATTAATACCGCACGTGGCGGGATTGTGGATGAGCGTGCGCTTGCAGAACGTTTGAAGAGCGGCCAATTAGGCGGTGCTGCATTAGACGTATTTAGTCATGAACCTGCCAAAGACCTCTCGCATTTTATGGGAGTGCCTAATTTGATTCTTACTCCTCATATTGCTGGCGTGACTGAAGAGAGTAATCAGCGGGTCAGCAATATGATCGCCCGAGAGATCAATCTATTTTTGGAGAAGCATGCGTGAGTTACTCGTATAAAGACATTGTTCAGCTTGCATATGAGGGATTGCGTGCGGCCAATGTCCGTCATGACGCTGCCGCAGAGACGGCATTATTTCTGGCGCTAGCAGAGGTGGATGGTTTAGCTTCGCATGGCTTGGCCCGAGTAGCTCAGTACTGTGGGCATGCAAAACACGATCGCATCAATATCCATGCGCAAGTTAAGACCCAGCGTTATAAAACTGCGTGTGCACTCGTGGATGGTCAAGATGGTTTGGCATTCCCTGCTTTGAAACATGCAACGGATCTATCGGTAAAACTTGCGTCACAAAATGGTGTTGGTTTAGTCGCCATTAAGAACACTCATCACTTCGGTGTTGCCGGCCATTACACCGAAGCGGCCGCTCGTGCTGGTTATATCTCTGTGTTACTTGGTAATACGCCTGCAGCAATGCCAATGGCAGGTGGCACAAAAGCTGTATTCGGAACCAACCCTCTAGCAATTGCTTTTCCTGTTCCCGGTAAAGAACCGTTAGTGATTGATATGTCGCTCTCGGCAGTAGCACGTGGCAAATTACTGGTTGCATCCAAAAAAGGGGAGTCTATTCCCCTTGGTTGGGCACTCTCAGCGGATGGCAAACCAACCACTGATCCTAATGAAGGTCTGAAAGGTTTGATGGTGCCATTAGGTGGTGATAAAGGCGCATTACTAGCGTTAATGATTGAGTTGCTAGCCGTGGGTTTATCAGGCAGCCATTACTCCTACGAAGCAGATACTTTTTTCTCGATGAAAGGTAACAAGCCTCGCTTGGGTCAACTCATTATCACGATTGATGCCGGTATACCCGGTAAAGGAATTTACCGTTCACGTATGCAGGACCTTCTAAAAACCTTTGCGAGCGATACAGGAATACGGTTACCAGGGCAACGCCGCTTTGCTCAGCGCAAACAAGCCATGCAATCGGGTGTGAGTGTGAACGAAGCGGTTGTACAAGAAATTAATAGTGGTATTCAGAGTGGTTGGAATAAATAACGAATCAATCTTTAAAGGAGAATAAGCATGATTCATTTTGTCGTACATGAGCCTGGAGATGTAGTAGGCGTCGTTGTGGTCGAGGGCGTTAAAGCCGGTAATGATCTTACAGGTTGGGTGATGGATGGTGACTCCACTCTCAACATCAAGTCGGAGAGTGATATTCCGATTGGCCACAAGATTTCTTTAAAAGATCTCAAAGTTGGTGATACCGTGATTAAGTACGGTGTGGATATTGGCAAGGTTGTAGCTCCGATCAAACGCGGTGAGCATCTCCACGTTCAGAACGTAAAGACCAAGCGCTGGTAATCCGAAGCCATCAACAACTAATTTTATTGAGAGATAAACAAATGATTAATTTGAAGCAAGCAACTTTTATGGGATATCGTCGTGAGAACGGACGTATGGGTATTCGTAACCACGTCATCATTTTGCCCCTAGACGATCTATCGAACGCCGCCTGTGAGGCAGTAGCAAACAATATCAAGGGTACGATGGCGATTCCACACCCATATGGACGTCTGCAGTTTGGCGCCGACCTTGAACTACATTTCCGCACTTTAATTGGTACTGGATGTAATCCCAACGTCGCAGCTGTTGTGGTGATTGGTATTGAGCCACAGTGGACTAATACCGTGGTGGAAGGTATCAAAAAATCAGGTAAACCCGTTGAAGGTTTCTGGATTGAAGGCAATGGCGATACGGCAACGATTGCAGCAGCTAGTAAGGCAGCATACAAGATGATGAAACATGCATCGAAGCTACAACGTGTATCCGCACCTTTGTCAGAGCTTTGGGTATCAACCAAATGTGGTGAGTCAGATACCACCTCGGGTTGCGGTTCCAACCCAACTGCCGGCAATGCCTTTGACAAACTTTATGAGATTGGCTCAACCCTCGTGTTTGGTGAAACCACTGAATTAACCGGTGGTGAGCATCTAGTGGAGGCACGGTGCCGTACCCCTGAAGTTAAAGCCAAGTTCAAGAAAATGTTTGATCGCTACCAAGATGTGATTGAGCGTCATAAGACTAGCGATCTCTCAGATTCTCAGCCAACCAAAGGTAATATCGCTGGCGGCTTGACAACCATTGAAGAGAAAGCCTTGGGTAATATTCAGAAGATTGGTAAGAAATGCATGGTTGACGATGTCTTGGATAAGGCAGAAACCCCAACCATCAAAGGTTTGCACTTTATGGATTCATCATCAGCCGCAGCAGAGATGGTGACACTTTGTGCCGCAGCAGGATTTGCAGCCCATTTCTTCCCAACTGGTCAAGGTAACGTGATTGGTAACCCGATATTGCCCGTGATTAAACTCTGCGCCAATCCTAAGACGGTTCGTACGATGTCGGAGCATATTGACGTTGATGTTTCAGGAATCTTGCGTCGCGAGGAGAATATGGATACGGCCGGTGAGAAGTTATTAGATTGCCTATTGCGTACTGCCAATGGTGAACTCACTGCAGCTGAGATTCTAGGTCATCGCGAGTTTGTTCTCACTCGTCTTTACGAATCTGCATAAGTTGGTATAAGCGTCACTCAGATATCTGGGTGACGCATTCTATTTATGAAAGCTATCTCTGCTTATCAAGAGGTCAAGCAAAAAATCACCACTGATATTGTGCGTGGCCGCTATTTCATGGGTAATGCTTTACCAGCAGAGAAAGATCTTGCAAAAGAATTAAAGGTCTCGATTGGTACCTTACGAAAAGCAGTTGATGAGTTAGTTGCAGAGGGGATTGTGATTCGGAGGCAGGGTAAGGGTACCTATATTGCTGAGCACGATGAGCAACGCCTTTTGTATTACTTCTTTCATGTGATTAAGCACGATGCGGATCATAAAAAATATCCGCAGGTGGATCTAGTATCGTTTCAGAGCGCAACAGCAAATGATGAAGAGGCAAGTAAGCTCCAAATCAAAGAGGGTGCACCGATCTGGCGTATCATCAATCGTCTATCGCTGGATGGGCAATGCGTATTGGTTGATCGAATTAGTTTAAGCAAAGAGCGCTTCTCAAAATTAACACGCAATGCCTTTCAGAACCGAGAGGGTAGTATTTATCAACTCTACCAAGCCCAGTTTGGTCAGGTAGTTGCTCGAACCAGTGAACGCCTGCGCGCTGGCGCTGCCACAAAGCAGGACGCCGAGTGGCTTCATCTGAAAACTGGAGCGCCGGTAATTATCATCCGACGTATCGCCTTGGGTATTCAGGATGAGGTCATTGAATGGCGGGTTTCAACCTTAAATACAGAACATTACGAATACTTTAGCGAGTTGGGTGCCTAGTCGGTTTAATAAAGTTTTAGGCGATTCGCTGGTAGTAGAGATTTTGAGGGTGATTGGCTTCAGCAAAAAAGAGCCAGCGCTCTGCCATTAATCCACAGACATGCACGAAGAAAGCAAGCCAAATCAGATGAAGGTTTGCTTGAGCTGCTGCAAATGCTAGAAGAATCACCGGAACTAAATAAGCTCCAAAGAATGCCAGTTTGCGAATATTAGCTACAAAGAACTGTGTTTGCTGATGAAAAAACTCTCGGGTATTAAAGCTACCACCCATCATTCCCATTGCAACTTGGCGAACTGGACCCTTGGTAATGCCGGTAGCCGATTGCAAATTCGATTTTGGTTTTAGAAAACGATTACGTTTCCAAATCCATAATTTCAAAGTCAATGAGAACAGTAATAGCATCGCAGTAAAGCCACAAACACCGGCTAAATTTGTGGAGGTAACGATCGCCTGATCTGGACTGATCAGTGACCAAAACACAAAAAGGGTCATTAATAAAAACCAACCCGAAGCAAAGCCAAGGGCAATAAAGTTAACCATGGTTACAGGATGCGCCCACTCTTGAATAAATCGAATGCACTGATAAATCATGGCTGTACAAACCCACAATAAGAATGCAAACACGGTAAGTAAAAGCCATAACCAAATTGGAACCGACCCTGTTTGAAACGAATAGATATAAGCCAATAGAGTTAAGGCAATAAAACTAGGTAGCACCAAGACCTCGCGAGAGAGCCACGATGTTCGCCACATCAAAATAGCACGCCACGCTCGTTCGGGATGACCCAGATGAAAAAAAGATGCGAGTAGTCCGCCCATCAGTAATAAGAGGCACACTGGAAACGCAAGATAATTTAGAAAAGAGCTTGGCAGAGAATCCCCCGCCAAATGCAGGATTACAAGGCTAATAATTAGGCCTTGTGCCATGCCAGCTAAGTTTGTAAAGAAGATAAGCGAGAAGGCTGGATGCATTAGTTTTCTGCTTTCACTGCAGCGATGGTTTCAGTAATTGAACGGGGTAGGTAATGATTCGCGGGCTTTGTCTGCCACTCCGGCATTAGTTCATAGCCCTGACGTTCTTGAATTGCCTTACTTGCATCCGATTTTGGATCGTGTACATCACCAAAAATTCGAGCACTAGTTGGACACGCTAATACACAAGCTGGTTTGCGTTCGGCTTCAGGCAAGGTTTCACTGTAGATGCGATCAACACAGAGTGTGCATTTCGTCATCACTTGTCGATCCTCGTCTAACTCACGCGCTCCGTACGGGCAAGCCCATGCACAGTATTTACAACCAATGCACTTGTCATAGTCAACAAGAACAATCCCATCTTCCTTGCGCTTATAACTTGCACCCGTAGGGCAGACCGGTACGCATGGCGGATCTTCGCAGTGAAGGCAGGACTTTGGAAAATGCACAGTCTCCATTTTGGGGAATACACCAGCTTCATAGGTTTGAACTCGATTAAAGAAGGTGCCGCTTGGGTGTGCACCATAAGGATCTTGATCGGTCATCGGACCGGCAGAACCTTGTGTGTTCCACTCTTTGCATGAGGTGACACAAGCATGGCAACCAACACAAACATTGAGGTCAATGACCAGTGCTAATTGTTTTGTGGATGAAGAGGTAGGATTCATATTATTCATTGATCATTCCAGGAACTGGCTTCGCCCGAGCAGTTGGCCAAGTGTCGGAATGCTCATTCTGCTCATTCGCACCGGCAGGCGATAACTTAACGCGTACGTCATACCAACCCGCTTGACCAGTAATTGGGTCGGAGTTGCTGACCCTAAATGTTCCGTAGCTCGTATTTAGAGGTAACTCCTCGCTAATCAAATGATTGAGTAAGAACCCTTTCTTTGATTCATCGGCAGCTGGATCAAGGCGCCATGCAGATTCTGCTTTACCAATTGCATTCCAAGTCCATACCGTATTGGGATCGACTGCTTCCGTATGGCGTGCCATGCAACGTACCTTACCCCATTGGGATTCAACCCATAACCAAGTACCGTCTTCAATACCGTGATCGATCGCAGTCTTTGAATTAATGAATAAGTAGTTATGACTATGAATCTGTCGCAGCCACGCGTTTTGTGAATCCCATGAGTGATACATCGCCATGGGTCGTTGTGTAATTGCATTGATGGGAAATTCTTCTAGATTAGTTACTGCATCCTCAAGAGGTGGATACCAAAATGGAAGGGGATCAAAGAATTGAATGATGCGTTCTTTTAAATGCTCGGGTGGCACACGTCCTGGTCGTTGACCTTTTGCAGCCAATCGAAACTGTTGAAGAATGTCGGAGTACACCGCCAAGATGATGGGGTCATTCTTCTGGCGCAGACCATTCGCCTTGGCAAAATCTAAATAGGCTTGATTCCAATTACGCATGTACTGGTGCTCGGGCGGCATGCTGTAATGAAATACACAATTATTCTCTTGATACTTCTGCCATTGCTCTGGGTTGGGTTCTCCCCGAATACTTTTTTCTCCTTGGGTACCGCGCCAACCCATTAAAAAGCCAATACCCGAATCCGGCGCAGTTTGGAAATTAGTAATGAAATCCGGATAGTCTTTGAACTTACGCTTGCCTTCAGGAGTGGTAAACGCCGGGAACTGAAGACGCGATGCAAGCTCGATCAGAACATCCTGAAATGGTTTGCAATCTCCGGTGGGTGGCAATACAGGTATGCGTACTGAATCACACGGCCCATCAAATTCGGAGATGGGGCGATCGAGCATGCTCATTGCATCATGACGCTCCAGATAAGTGGTATCGGGCAATACCAAATCGGCGAAGGCAACCATTTCTGATTGAAATGCATCGCAAATGACGAGAAACGGAATCTTGAATTCACCGTGTTCGTCTTTGGCATTTAAATGCTTGCGAACCTCCATCGTGTTCATGGTGGAGTTCCATGACATATTGGCCATGAAGATCATTAGGGTATCGATGGAGTAGGGATCACCTTTGACAGCATTTGTAATTACGTTATGCATCAAGCCATGCGCAGCAAGAGGGTGTTCCCAGGTATACGCTTTATCGATTCGTAGAGGATTGCCGTTTTGATCGAGCGATAAATCTTCAGGACGTGTTGGCCAACCCAAGGGCGCCTTTCCTAAAGGCGTATTGACCTTAATATCGTCTTCGGAAGAAGGTGGTTTGATATTGGGTGGTATTTGACGCGGGTAAGGTGCTTTATGCCTAAATCCCCCCGGCCGATCGATCGTACCCAGTAGAGTCATTAGAACCGCAAGACCGCGAATCGTTTGAAAACCATTTGAATGTGCTGAAAGGCCACGCATGGCATGAAAGGCAACAGGGCGACCAGTGACTGATGCGTGTTGATTACCAAAGCAGTCAGTCCACGGAATTGGTAGTTCAAAAGATTGTTCGAAGGCAGAGTGAGCCATTTCTTTTGCAAGTAGACGAATACGTGCAGCAGGTATCGAAGTAATTTTCTCGGCCCATTCTGGAGTACATGATTTCACTTGACGTCGTAACAGTTCAAATGCAGGTGCCACTCGCTTACCTTGATGAGGACCAGCGCCCATTACATATTCACCCGTTAATGCTGGCTCGGTATTTTGATCAAAGCATGGTTTAGCGCTTTGCGTATTTTGATCCCAGATATATTTATTGTGCGGAATGTCTTGATTGATTGGGTCTGAGTTTGGATCAAATAAAAAGAGACCTTCCTCCGGACCCGGATCTAAACATACCAGTTGCGCAGAATTTGTATAGCGTTTTAAGAAAGGATGATCAACGTTGTTTGCATGGATCAGTTCGTGGATCAGTGCCATGAATAATGCGCCGTCGGTACCCGGCTTGATGGGTATCCATTCATCAGCAATTGCAGAGTAACCCGTGCGTACAGGATTGATCGAGATAAAACGACCACCATTGCGTTTGAATTTGGAGAGTGCGATCTTCATGGGATTGCTGTGATGGTCTTCAGCAGTTCCAACCATGACAAATAACTTAGCTTTCTCTAGATCGGGACCGCCAAACTCCCAAAAGCTACCACCGATGGTGTAAATCATTCCAGCAGCCATATTGACTGAACAAAAACCGCCGTGCGCTGCATAATTTGGTGTGCCGAATTGTCTAGCAAATAAACCGGTGAGCGCTTGCATTTGATCACGACCAGTAAAGAGAGCAAATTTCTTGGGATCGGTTTGCCGAATCTTTTTCAGTCGCTCCTCAAGGATTGAGAAGGCACGCTCCCATGAAATTTCTTCAAACTCCGAATTGCCGCGCTCCGAGCCTGCCTTACGAAGTAAGGGTTTGGTAATTCGGGCAGGGGATTTTTGCTTCATGATTCCCGATGCACCCTTGGCACAAATGACACCTTGATTTAAGGGGTGCTCGGGATTGCCATCGATATAGACCAACTCGCCATCACGAAGATGCGCGCGGATTCCGCAACGACACGCACACATATAGCATGTGGTGGTCTTTATTTCAGTGGCAGGTTTCTGTTTACCAATTGGATCGTGAACCGGGTCAGAGGATAGAAATTTAAACATGGGATTATTTAATTAATGGCTGTCATTATTCACGAAGGATTGGCTAATTGCATGGCAAGGGCGGTTGAGGCAATTCTGGAAAAAACAGAATCTGAACGCGAGGTCAAAATAATCGGCACGCTCGCACCCAAGACAACCCCAGCGCATTCTGCTCCACCTAAATAAACCAGGGCCTTGTAGAGAATATTACCCACTTGTAAATCAGGAACCAAAATTAAGTCAGGATCACCCGATACATCTGAAACAATTCCTTTGGTCTTTGCTGACAGGGAGGAAATTGCGTTATCAAAACCAAAAGGTCCTTCAATCATAGCGTTTGGGAAGATCGGATTGATGCGATGATGCTCAACCAATTCTTTTGCATCGATGGTCGCTTGCATGGCTGGATTGATCACTTCGGTTGCTGCCACAATTGCGACTTTGGCGGACTTGATCTTTAACTTTGCGAGAGCATCCAGACTATTGCGCAGAATATGTTTTTTCTGCTCGACATCGGGAGTGATATTAACCACACAATCGCTAATTCCTAAGAGTTTTGGGTAAGTGGCAATATCAAAGATAAAAAGATGGCTAATACGATTTTGTGTTCGTAAACCATCCCGACTCACGACTGGCCCCATTAATTCTTCGGTATGTAGCGAGCCTTTCATCAAAGCGCTACAAATTCCGCTGCGAACCAATTCCACCGACTTTTTTGCTGCAACAATCGGATCATCCACCGTATCCACAATCTCAACCCCATCAAGCTGAATTTGTTTTTGTTGAGCAAGCTGCAATATTTTCTGTTGGGGCCCAATTAATATCGGAACACACAAGCGATGTTGCGTAATCAACGCAACGGTCTCAAGGGAAGGGGCGCTTAGGGGATAAACAACACCAAGCTTCTGCTGGGTTTTAACCCCATCAATTAATTGTTGTAAGCGAGGGTACTTCAGGTTACTCATCAGATTAATTTAGGGTTGCGCTTATTTGTTCTGCAGCGATGAGTAGTTTTGGTATGTATTCCATGGCTTGATTCAGAGGCAAGCGCGCAGTTGCTGCATGAATTGCAATGGCTGCAACCACTTCACCATCACGATCTTTAACTGGAACAGCAACGCACGATACGCCAAGAACATATTCTTCGTTATCGACTGCGTAGCCATTCATCGTAATTCGATCAAGCTCGGAGAGAAGAACGTTATGGTCTGTAATTGTACGGTGAGTAAATTGTTCAAGCGGCAGAGTATCAATGAGACGCTTTCTTTCTTGCTCGGGCTTGAAGGCTAGAAGCAATTTACCGCTTGCGCTACAGTGGGGTGGCAATACCGAACCTGGGGGTAAATGTAAACGTAGTGGCCAATTTGCTTCAACCCGATCTAAATAAAAAAGCTCACCGCGTCGCAAGATCGCCAAATTGCATGTTTCTTTCAAATCACTAACGAGCTTACGCAAAATTCCGTGACGGATCGCAGAAACGTTGTCGTGACAAAGTGTCTCAAGTGCTAGTCGCGAGAGCCGCTCTCCTGGAGCATATGTTTTGCCTCCAGGTTCACGAACCACAAGTCCTGCCTCTTCAAAAATTGCAAGAGTGCGATGGAGCGAAGCCTTAGGCATTTTGGTAATTTGCATCAATTGGGCCAAACTAGCCGGTTGCCTTAAACCAACTAAGGATTCCAAAATAGCGATCCCCCGCAACATCGAGGAATTCTCAGTTCCATGATCTTTTTTGGAGACCTCGCCAAAATCCAATGTATCAATCTCGCTCATGTTCCGATTTATCCCATAAATGAATAGATTTTGTTCATTTTAGCTGAACATACTAAAAAAATAGCAATAAAAAGTAGGTATTTATACTAATATGAAACAAAATGTTCAGTTTAATCAATATAATTTATTGCAATATTCGATAGCCATTTGTTGCAATTCTTTAAGGAGCCATTCATGAATCAAATGTCCAATCCCAATCGCATTGTTGTTGAAGGAGTTCAGCGCATGACTCCATCCGAGGCGTTCATTGAAACCTTAGTTGCTCAGGGCGTCACAGATGTATTCGGTATTGTTGGATCTGCATTTATGGATGCTCTCGACATATTCCCTGCTGCAGGAATTCGCTTTATTCCAGTTGCACACGAGCAGGGCGCAGTTCATATGGCTGATGGCTATGCACGCGTATCTGGAAAGCACGGTGTCTGTATTGGACAAAACGGTCCTGGTGTAACTAATTTTGTAACTGGACTTGCAGCAGCGTATTGGGCGCACTCACCAGTTGTGATGATCACCCCCGAAACAGGCTCAATGACGATGGGCTTGGGCGGATTTCAAGAAACGGAACAGTTACCAATATTCTCCAAGATCACCAAATACCAAGCCCACATCATGAATCCGCGTCGCATGGCAGAACTAACGTCACGCGCTTTTGATCGTGCTTTGCTGGAGATGGGACCAACCCAAGTCAACATACCACGCGATTTCTTCTATGGCGATATTGAGTGTGAGATTCCTAAACCAATTCGCGTAAAGCTGGGCGCCGGAAGTGAAAAGGCGCTCGAAGACGCAGCTGACTTATTAGCAAAAGCGAAGTTCCCAGTGATTTTGGCTGGCGGCGGAGTAATCATGGCTGGCGGTACCAAAGAAGCGATTGCGCTTGCTGAATATTTGCACGCACCAGTAGCTAATAGTTATTTACACAATGATTCATTCCCAGCATCACATCCATTGTGGACAGGTCCCTTAGGCTATCAAGGATCAAAAGCAGCCATGAAATTAATTTCTAAGGCGGATGTTGTAATTGCACTGGGAACGCGTTTAGGTCCCTTTGGAACACTGCCTCAACATGGTTTAGATTACTGGCCCAAAAATGCCAAGATTATTCAGATTGATGCCGATGGCAAGATGCTAGGTTTGGTTAAACCAATCTCTGTTGGTATTAACGGTGATGCTAAAGAAGCTGCCGCAGCTTTGTTGGCAAAACTAAAAACACGTGATGTTGCTTGTATCAAAACTAAATCAGAGCGCGATGCAATGATTAAGGCAGAGAAAAATGCCTGGGAAGAGGAATTAAATTCTTGGACCCATGAAAAAGATCCTTATTCGATGGATATGATTAAAGAAAGTAAGGCGATGCATCCCCGCGAGATGCTTCGCGCCATTGAAAAGGCTTTGCCAAAGAACTCCATGGTTTCAACTGATATCGGCAATATTTGTTCTGTATCAAATTCCTATTTGCGCTTTGATGAGCCGCGCTCCATGTTTGCGGCAATGAGTTTTGGTAACTGCGGCTACGCATTCCCCGTCGCGATTGGCGCCAAGATTGCAGCACCTGACCGCCCAGCATTTGCGTATGTTGGTGATGGTGCGTGGGGTATTAGTTTGAATGAGCTTTTGACGTGTGCCCGCGAGAAGATTGGTGTAACCGTCATTCTCTTTAATAATGGACAGTGGGGCGCTGAGAAGAAAAACCACGTTGACTTTTATTCGCGTCGTTATCAAGGCGTCGAGCTGGTGAACCCCAGTTGGGCGGCGGTTGCAAAATCATTTGGCTGCGAGGGAATCACGATTGATAAAGTTAGCGATATTGGTGCCGCTATTCAGACCTCAGTGAAAAACCAAGCCGAAGGTAAAACCACTGTGCTTGAAATGATGGTAACCAAAGAATTGGGTGATCCATTCCGTCGTGATGCGCTCAGTAAGCCGGTAAGACATTTGGATAAATACAAATCATTTGTATAAGAAATTAAAGGAGACAACCATGATGTATGCCTTATTTCAGAAGAAAATTGCATCAGTCTTATTAATTCTGGGTACTTTAATCAGCGGGGTGGTGGTTGCCCAATCAGGCGCATACCCGAATAAGCCGATTAAATTTATCGTGCCCTATCCACCTGGTGGCGGTACTGATGTAATCGCACGAATTGTGCAAGAACCCCTGAGCCAAAATTTAGGTCAACAAGTTGTTATTGAAAACCGCGGCGGTGCGGGCGGATCCATCGGTAGTGAAATTGCAGCTAAATCACCGCCCGATGGATATACCGTGTTATTTACGCTCTCATCGCACACCATTAATCCTGCAATCTATCCAAAATTAGGATTCAATACTGAGCGCGATTTTCTACCTGTCGTCACAATCGCATCTTTGCCACAAATTCTGGTGGCTAATCCTGATTTCCCTGCGAAGTCGGTTAAAGACGTGATTGACATGGCAAGAGCAAAACCGAACTCAATCTCCTATGCATCGGTTGGTAATGGTTCGCCTGGCCATCTAGCGGGCGCAATGATGGCTGGTGCTGCTAATGTCAAAATGACTCATATTCCTTACCGCGGTGGCGGACCTGCAGTTACCGATGTCATGGGTGGTCAGGTCCCGCTGCTTTGGGTCTCAATTCCTGCAGCAGCCAATTTTGTGAAAGCTGGCAAATTAAAAGCACTTGCAGTTTCAACCACAAAACGTTCTGCAGTTTTCCCGGATGTTCCCACGATGGCAGAGTCTGGCTTTAAGGATTTCGAAGTGGATTCTTGGTACGCCATGTTTGTTCCAGCCAATACACCAAAAGCGGCTGTTGATCGCTTAAATGCCGCAGCAAATAAAGTTCTATCAATGCCCGATGTTAAAGAGAAGCTTCTAAATCAAGGGGCAGAAGCAGTTGGTGGATCGCCTGATGCACTTGGCAAAGTAGTTAAGGCTGAACTGGCAAAATGGGATAAGGTTGTCAAAGAGAACGGCATTAAAGCAGAGTAATGAACACCAATACCGTATCACCCGTTGTTGATTTAGTTCAACGAGCACGTGCTGCACAAAAAGTTCTTGAAGGATATACGCAAGAGCAGGTTGATTTATTAACACAAGCAGTTGCATGGGCGATATTGGAACCGAATCGAAATCGTGAACTCGCAGAGCTTGCGGTGCGTGATACGGGCCTTGGTAATGCTGACGATAAATTCAAGAAGAACTTTCGAAAAACGCTTGGCTTGGTCCGCGATCTGCGAAAAGCCAAAACAGTGGGATTGATTTCGCACGATCCTGAAACTGGGATATCGGAATACGCCAGACCAGTTGGTGTTGTGGCAGCTATTACACCTTCCACAAATCCTGGCGCCACCCCAATTAATAAGATTCTGAACGCGCTGAAATGCCGTAATGCCATTATTGTGGCGCCATCACCCAAGGGGCAGAGCACTTGTGCACGCCTATTAGAGCTAGTTCACCAACAAATGGATTTAATTGGCGCACCCCGTCAATTAGTGCAATGTCTACCAACGCCTGTAACTAAAGAAGCAACCCATGAGTTAATGCGACTGGTTGATCTAGTGGTAGCAACCGGATCACAAGCAAATATTCGTGCTGCGTATTCCTGCGGTACCCCAGCCTTTGGAGTGGGCGCCGGAAATGTTGCAGTCATTATTGATGAGCATGCAAATTTATCGTCTGCTGCAGAAAAAATTGCTATTTCAAAAACATTTGATAACGCCACTAGCTGCTCTAGCGAGAACGGTGTTGTTTTAGTTCAAGCTATTTACGATGCTGGTATTACTGCCCTAGAAAAAGCTGGGGGAGTCATGCTTGACGCCGATGATAAAAAACGTCTTCAAGACGTGATGTTTCAAAATGGTAAATTAACTTCAGCGCTTACAGCACAGTCAGCAGCATTCATTGCTGACAAAGCAAAATTATTGAATCCAAAAGCCAAACAAGCGAAGTTCTTGATGGTTTCAGAGACTGGATTTGGCCCATCATCACCATTCTCGGGTGAAAAATTAAGTCCAGTGTTGACAGTATGGAAAGCAGCGGACTTTAATCAAGCTAGAGAAATCGTTGCTGGTATTTATTCTTTCCAAGGAGCGGGGCACTCTGTGGGTCTTCATACCGCCACATCGGGACAGGTTCTGGAGGACCGTGCTCAAGAGTTGGCAGAAAAGCTACCAGTATCTCGAGTCATTATTAATCAGGCGCATGCGATTGCAACTGGCGGTAGTTTTGATAATGGCTTACCGTTTTCATTATCGATGGGTTGCGGTACGTGGGGGCGAAATAATTTTTCTGAGAACATGAACTATAAGCACTACTTAAATATTTCCCGAATTGTGCGTGTTATTCCAGAAAAGACGCCTCAGGTTGATGATTTGCTCCAAGAATATTTCCAGCGTTTCCCAAAATAGTCTCAGGTTCCCAATTGCATCAAAACGCTGGTGATCTTCAATATGTCATGCAGTACTGGGCTAAGCATCAGCCCGATCGGATTCTGCTGTATGCGCCTGAGCCTAATTTAACTGTTTCATATCGGCAGATATGGATCGAATCTCAACATCTACATGCGTGGTTTGATCAGCAAAATATTAGTTCGGATGCGCACATTGGCCTCTTTATGCACAATGGTCGCCAAACCACTACATTATTTTTAGGAACAATGGCTGGTGGTCGAGTAATCACGCCATTTAATTTACTGGCTCCTCCTGACCAACTTGCCTACTCCTTAGATCACAGCGATATAGAAATTCTGTTCTACGCACCCAAGAATAAAGATGCACTATGGGCTGCCTTACCAAAGGTCAGGCGCAAGTTCACCATCATTGAACTAGATCCGGATGCCGCAGTGGGGCCGTATATGAAGGTGATAGCTAAGCCTTTACCACCAGTAAGCTCCGATCAGGGTGCATTGTTAATGTATACCTCTGGAACCACCGGCACTCCTAAAGGCGTGTTATTGAGCCACCGTAATTTAATGCATGCTGGCAAATCAATTGGGCAGTGGCACTCCTTAAGTAACCAAGATATTGTCTTGAGCTCGTTACCGATTTATCACATCAATGGCCAATGTATTTCAACGGTAACCCCGTTTTATACCGGCGGCGGAATTGTTGCCCCTCATCATTTTTCTGTCAGCGCCTGGTGGGATCTTGCTAAACAGTACCGCGCCACTTGGATCAATATGGTGCCAACCATTATTGCGTATCTGATTAATGCTGCTAAGTCTTCTGGTAAAAAGCCAAGCACTGAAGACCTCAAATCGATTCGTTTTGGCCGTTCTGCTTCTGCACCATTGCCGCCCGAGCATCATAAGGAATTTGAATCATTGTTTGGTATCACTGTTATTGAAGCCATGGGTATGACCGAGTCTTCCTCCATGGTCTTTTGTAACCCGCATGATTCTCGTAAACGCTATGGCAGTCCAGGTTTACCTTGTGGGGTAGAAGCCAAAGTGATTGATCCTGCTGGTCAGGAGCTTGCCAGTAATTTGATTGGAGAAATTTGCTTACGTGGTGAGAATGTCATGCGCTCTTATTACAAGGGAGATCATGAGACACAAAAAGCCTTTGATCCTCAAGGATGGCTGAAAACCGGCGATTTGGGAATGCGTGACCCTGATGGTTTTTACTTCATTACAGGTCGATTAAAAGAGTTGATCATTAAAGGAGGAGAAAATATCGCGCCTCGTGAAATTGATGAGGGACTTCTCAAGCACCCAGCTGTCTTAGATGCTGCCGCTGTTGGCATACCGGATGACAACTATGGACAAGAAATCATGGCGTGTGTGATTTTGAAGAAAGATATGCCATGTTCGGAAGATGAGTTGCGAAAGTTTTGTGTAGAAACACTAGGTAAGTTTCGTACACCAAAGATTATGAAATTCGTTGAGGACTTGCCGCGGGGCGCCTCTGGAAAAGTGCAACGACTGAAGTTGCTGGAGTTATTGAGCCCTTAATTACAAACCCTGATCTTTCAGAATGAGATCAGAAGCTTTCTCACCCATCATCACTGCAGGCCAATTCGTGTTCCCTGAAACAAGAGTTGGCATTGCTGAACAATCAACGACTCGTAAGCCCTGAACCCCGCGAACCCGAAGTTGGGGATCAAGCACTGCATTGGTTTGATGATCGGGCCCCATTTGACAGGTTCCGGTCGGATGAAAAATAGTAGCGCCATTATTACGACAGAACTCGAGTATGTCTTCATCCGTTTGAGCTTTTTCAGGCTTGATTTCCTCTTGAACTAAAGCCTTCAGCGGATTGGTTTGTGAAATTTGCCTTGCAAATTTAATTGCCGCAATACTAGTCGCTCGATCGTGCTCTGTGGAGAGGTAATTCGCAAACATCTTCGGTGGTGCCAGTGGGTCAGGAGATGCGATGCGAACATATCCCCGTGATTCAGGTCTTAATTGGCAAACCGACATCGTAAATCCTGGAAAAGGATGAACTTGGCCGCCAGCCATATCGGCTGATAGGGTAGCTAGATGAAATTGAATGTCTGGGGTTTTAGATTGCGGCATTACCTTGGTAAATAATCCGCCCTGATTAATACCAATCGAGAGGGGTCCGGAGCGAAAAAGAAGCCAATCCAATCCAATTTTTATCTTGCCAATTAGAGAAGAGAGCTCTACGTTTGTTGAGATATTTTGATTTAACTTATAAATCAAGCGGTATTGCAAGTGGTCTTGTAAATTTTCACCAACACCTGGTGAATCTTGTAATACAGGAATACCAAATTCATTTAATAAACTAGCTGGCCCAATTCCAGAGAGTTGTAATAATTGCGGGCTCTGAATAGCACCCGCACTTAAGATGATCTCTCGCCGAGAGCGAATCACAAACTTTGATTGATTCTGAATATATTCAACACCAACTGCTAGACGATTCTCAAAAATAATTTTGGTCGCTTGGGCATTTGTAATGATGGTTAAATTCTTGCGTGACCGAATTGGTTTTAAATAACCCTTGGCAGCGCTACACCTCAATCCATTATGGGTGCTTAATTGATAGTAGCCAACACCTTCTTGTTCTTCATTATTAAAGTCTTCGGTGGTGGGTACCCCCAAATGGTTTGCGCTCTGAATAAAAGCTTCCACTAATGGATGACTCTTTTTAATAGAAGAAGCGCGTAATGGGCCTTGTTTCGAGTGTAGAGGGTCGCCTAAACGGTCGTTACCTTCAGCTTTCTTGAAATACGGCAGTACCTCATCCCATGACCAACCGGAGTTTCCGAGAGAAGCCCAATGGTCATAATCTTCTTTTTGACCACGAATGAAGATCAAGCCATTAATAGAACTTGAGCCGCCTAAACATTTACCCCGTGGCCAATAGATTTTTCTGCCGTTCATTCCAGGATCGGGTTCGGTATGAAATTTCCAATTAACCTTAGGATCCCACATGGTCTTGCCATATCCGATTGGTAAGTGGATCCATGGAGAGGAGTCGGGTGGACCTGCCTCAATCAGGCAGACCGAGGTATGAGGATTTTCAGAAAGGCGATTTGCTAGAACGCAGCCTGCCGATCCGGCACCAATAATGATGTAATCAAACACGTGCAAAGTAATACAAAATCAGACAGTGGCTGGACGAAGACTCAGTAATTCCCGCGCTTGACGACCGCTTGCAACAGGTCTTCCGCAATCACGCGCCATTTTGGCTAGGCGAGTAACTAATTCGGCATTATCTTTGGCAAGTCGCGTTTCATCGAAGCGAATGTTATCTTCGAGGCCTGTACGAACATGGCCCCCAAGCTCGAGCGCCCATTCATTTACAACTAATTGATTCTTACCAATTCCAGCAGCAGTCCAAGTAGCACCTGGCATGACATCGTGTAATTCTTTGATCAAAAATTCTAGGATTGAACGACGAACCGGCATTGCGTTGGGAACCCCCATTACAAATTGAACATGTGGGGGCGGTAAAAGAAGACCCTTTTTAACCAAATTTGCTGCGTTATAAAGCATCGCTAGATCAAATATTTCAACTTCGGGCTTAATTTCATATTTCAGCATTTCACTAGCAAGACCCTCGACAAAATCAGTAGGATTTTCATAAATACCCACCGGAAAATTTGTTGAGCCAGTTGCCAAAGATGCCATATCAGGGCGATGAAAGAGCATCGAGCCCCTTGCTGATTGATCACGCCCTCTGCCGCCCGTCGAAAACTGAACAATCATATCCGGACAATATTTCTTAACTCCCTCTTGAACCTCGGCAAATAAATCTGGATTCGAACTCGGGCTCTCATCAGGGTTACGAACATGAACATGCACTAATGAGGCGCCGGCCTCATATGCCTTTTGTGTCTCTTCGATTTGCTCTTTCGGGGTTACTGGCACACCGGGGCAATCTTTTTTACGAGGCACCGCTCCAGTAATGGCAACGGTAATTACAACAGGCTGCTGACTCATTAATACTCCTTGGCTAATTTACGATTTATTGGGCTATTTTTAGTCATTTTGTGAAATAAAAATAGGGCATTTTGATCTTGATATGCACCCAAAAATAACACTTTCATGAAGAAAAAATCATCCGTTCCAAAAATCTCAACTTATTAGCAATTTTTGTTCATTTGGTTAGAACGCGATTGATTTTTAAACCTAACTTATTAGTACTAACACTTACTTGAAACATTCTGTTCAACTTAGTGTAATAGATTCTATGCCTAAATCCCCAAAAAAAACAATAAAAAAAACTGGGATCGCAAGAAAGAAAGGGCCAGTTAAAAAATCAAAGGAGAAGCCGCAAGCAACTCCTTTGACAATGCAGCAAGTAAAAGAAGCAATTGCGTTATTAAAAGATGCAAAAAATTTTTCAACATTTAGGTATCGAACACCAGAGTTTGAAATTGAAATTGAACTACAACGTAATACTCAAATTAAGTCAGATGCTTCGTTTGCTCCGCAACCAACTTCTGATCGAAATCTCGAGCCAAAGAAAAAGGCTACTCCCAATTCATCCGCACCGAAAAATGACAGTTCAACTTACACAGAAATTTTGAGCCCAATGGTTGGAACCTTTTACCGTCGACCCAATCCGACCTCTGCACCGTTTGTTGAGGTGGGGAGCGCGGTTGAGCCCGATACTTCCGTTTGTATTGTTGAAGTCATGAAATTGCTAACAACGATACCCGCTGGTTGCAAAGGCAAGGTAAGGGAAATTTGCGTTGAGGATGGTGTCAGTATTGAAACGGGGCAAGTATTAATGCGGATTGAGCCTGTATGACTAAAAAAAGTAGCTCATCACCGAAAAACCAACAATCATCGTTTGAGATGATTGATGTCACTTTACGTGACGCACATCAATGTTTATGGTCAACGCGAATGACCACTCCTCAGATGTATCCAATACTGAAGCAAATTGATTTGGTTGGTTATCAGTACATCAATATTCTTGGTGGGGCAGTCTTTGATGTGATGGTTCGATTTCTGCGAGAAGATCCTTGGAAACGAATGGCATTCTTAAGTCAAGAATTTAATACGCCAACGGATGCCTTAACACGGGGCCAAAGCATTTATACCTTTGAATTATTTCCAGATGACGTAGTTGATTTAAATATTCAATTACTTGCTAAATCGGGTGTCAAAGTGCTCACTGTCTATGATGCTCTTAACGACAATCGGAATATTGTTTCTTCAGTCCGAGCTGGAAAAAAATATGGGATGTTAATTAACGCAATGCTGACCTATGCATTGAGCCCGGTTCATGATGATGCTTATTTTGTGGCGCGCGCAAAAGAACTGGTTGAGTTAAAGGTTGATTTCATTTCCGTTAAAGATCCAACGGGCCTACTGACTCCAGAGCGGGCCAAAACCTTATTTCCTGCTTTGGTTGCGGTTTCTAATGGCATTCCTCTGAAGTTGCATTCGCATTGCCAATCTGGGTTGGCGCCACTTGTTTATGAAGAAGCCATTAAGTCAGGTTTTAAGTATGGCTACGTTGCAACCAATTGTCTTGCTAATGGTGCGTCATTACCGTCCGTTATGGATATCTTCGATAAGGCCCGAATTCATGGTCGCGCACCAAACATGAACATCGATGCACTTCATGAAGTTGATGATTACTTTGATTGGATTTGCACTCGTGATGGTTTGCCACGTGGCGAGAAAAAAGAATATGACCCTGCCTTATATGAGCATCAAATTCCGGGTGGAATGATCTCTAACTTGCGTGCCCAATTAGTCGCATTGGGAATTCCCCATCGGGAAAAAGAAATTTTGGAAGAAACTGCACAAGTTCGTAAAGATCTTGGATACCCCATTTTAGTAAGTCCATTTGCTCAATATATCGTGACCCAAGCGGTTCTCAATGTGATGCAAGGCGAGCGATACAAAACAATTCCGGACGAAGTAAAGCTTTACTTGAAGGGGCATTATGGAAAGCTTGCTGGCAAACCAAGCGAGGAGGTCATGGCTCGTGCAAATGTTGACTATGACCCTAGTCAGCACCCAGGTAATCGCCTAGAGCCGGCCTTGCCTCGCTTACGTAAGCAGTGGGGTAAATCGGTTTCACCAGAACAGCTTTGTCTACATGCTTTCTATCCGCCCGATTTAGCCCTTGGTTTGTCAGATGGTGCTGCAGCGGCATTGCAGCAGGGTCGAGAGCTACAACCCTTTAAGGAGCTCATGAGGTACCTTGCACGACAAAACGATTTTGCACGGGTTCGAACACGGATCGGCGGTGTTGAGCTAACCATTTCACAGTGATAAAAAAATAGCAATAGGGAAGAATATGGAGAAAGTATGGATAGATAAATATAGGAAATATGCTAGATTGAGCGAGTTAATTTTGCCGTATGTTTCATCAGGAAGTATTCAACAAATGAATAGGAGACAACTATGAGTAAGTTAAATGTTTCACGAAGAATTTTTAATACGCTTGCCGTTGCGATGATGGCTGGCGCCGCTTTGCCATCTTGGGCTCAAGGCGCACAATTTAATGATTATGGCTGGCCCACTGCTGCGAATGAAAAAATTTCAGCTAAGTCAGTCGCCTGGTTAAAAGAAAAAGGATGGTGGCCCATTCAGGTTGCTTTCCAACCACCATGGTCGGGTCAAAATACCATTAACTTGGTGATGGATAAACGAGGTATGTTAGCTAAGCGTGGCGTGGATGCTAAGTTTCAAGCATTTCCCTCAGGCCCAGCAATTAATGAAGTAATTATTTCAGGTCGTTTCCAGTTCGGAAATGGCGGTAACTTTCCATTTACAACATTGTTTGATAAAAATGTTCCAGTCAAATCGATTGCCATTATTAATGTCAACTTAATGCATGCAATCCTAGTGCCACTGGATTCGCCCATTAAATCAATCGACGACTTTAAAAACCGTAAAGAGCCTGCAACGATTGGTATTGTGACTGGCTCGTCTGCCGAGTTTTATATCCAGGCTGCTGCAAAAGTTCATGGCATTGTGGTTGGTAAAGACATCATTCTGAAGAACATGCCTCCAGGTGAGCAAATGGCAATGCCCAAGGGAATTGATGCTGTAGTTCCATGGGATCCAACACCTTCGATTATGGTTAACGAGCGGAAGAATGCCCGCATCATTAACGATAGTTACCCTTACAACATCTATGGCTCATCTTTCTATGTTCGTCAAGAAGTAATTGATAACGCACCGGATGTTGTTCAAGCATTTACAGATGCGATTGTGGAAGCCACTTTATGGATTCGTAAGAATCCCGATGAAGCAGTCAAGGCAATGCAAGAGGATCCAAACCTCAAGAACTTCTCTCCTCAAATCTTGCGTCAGCAAATTGACTCTTATAACAACCTGTATAAACCAACCTACCTCCATCCGCTTCCACAGTTCTGGGGTAGGGCGAATGAGACCACTTACGAGTGGCTATTTGAGAATAAGAGAATTCAGACAAAAGCAACAGCAGCTACCTATGCTGCGGCAGTCGATTCGCGCTTTATGGATCGAACCTTCGCAAAAGTAGGTTGGGCCGTTCCTAAGTTGCCACCATTTTTACCGGCAACATTTAACGCACCATTAGATAAGTTACCTTACCCAACATATTCAACCCCGTTGAATACCTCGAAGCCTCAGGTTTTCCCGGAGAAAGGTGATTTAACCAAAGATTGGTCATTTGATGGCAAGGTATTTAAGAAACAATGACAAGTCTTTCATGGGTATTAAATCTTCGCCGATTAATTCTGCTAGCGGTACTCTTGAGTTGTTGGGAGTTCGCTAGCCGTTTTATTCTCGATAAAACTCAGGCAACCTTGTTGCCACCACCATCGGGAGTTCTAGCTGGAGCAGTAGAACTTGCGGCGTCTGGTGAGCTTTGGAAACACATTCGTGATAGCTTAAGGCGAGAGTTCATCGCCTTTTGCTATGCGAGTGTTGCAATTCCGCTTGGGGTGCTAATGGGCTGTTTTAAATGGATCAATGAACAGGTTGATCCAATTGTTGAAATCTTACGTCCCATCCCACCAATTGCTTGGATTCCATTGAGTATTTTGTGGTTTGGAGTTGGTAATACACAAAATCAATTCATTATCTTTCTCGGCATCTTTTTCCCGATTCTGCTAAATACCATTGACTCGGTTAAGAATGTTGAACCAAATTTGATTCGTGCCGCTCGTTGTCTCGGCGCTACCGGTTGGAGCGTGATTACTCGTGTGATCCTCCGTGCCGCTTTACCGCAAATTATTACTGGCATTCGCATTGGTTTAGGGGTCGGGTGGATGGCCTTAGTTGCTGCAGAGTTAGTTGGTGCCAATTCAGGTCTTGGATTTTTAATTAATGATGCAAGAACTGTATTACGTACCGACTTTATCTTAGATGGCATGATCGCAATTGGTTTGATTGGTCTTATTATTGACCGCATTATTCGTATTGCAGCGAAACATCTGATGCCTTGGTCACGTTCTTTAAATAATTAAATTTGCTCTTTTGAAAGCGATTTATTAAATGTCAGCCTTAAGCGTAAAAAATGTGAGCAAGATTTTTCCTGCTCTTAATAATAAAAATCAATCGGTGCAAGCTCTTCTCGACGTATCGATGGAGGTTAATGAGAATGAGTTTGTCTCCATTTTGGGTCACAGCGGTTGTGGCAAGACAACCTTATTAAATCTAATAGCTGGCTTTGAGTCACCAACTGCTGGTTCCATTTATTGCGCAGATAAAGAAGTTAAAGAACCTGGTGCAGACCGTTCCATGGTATTTCAAGATTACGCTTTGTTTCCATGGCTAACGGTGCGTGACAACATTGCATTTGGACTTAATCTAAAAAAATTAGATTCCGCAACCATTGAAAAGAGTGTGATGCATTTTGCAACTCTAGTTGGCTTAAGTGCATTCGTTGACAGTTACCCTCATCAGCTATCTGGCGGTATGCGACAGCGCGTCTCGATTGCACGAGCATTGGCTGTAAATCCTACCGTCTTATTAATGGATGAACCATTTGCAGCCCTAGATGCGCAAAATCGCGCGATGATGCAAAAGGAGATGATCCGTATTCTTTCTGAAGAGAGTAAGACTGTTGTGCTGGTGACGCACAGCATTGAAGAATCGATTAATCTTTCTGACAAGATTGTGGTAATGACCCGTCGACCTGGCCGTGTGAAAGAAATTATTCATGTTCCAGAGCCACGCAAAATGGTTGAGGATACACCCAGTTATTTGGAGATTCGTAAGAAAATCCGCGATCTAATTAACGATGAGCACGATATAAGCGATACTGTTTGAACACGGTTGACTGGTTTTTGGTATTTCTTCTTGCGTTCTGCGCACTTCTAGGTGGCCTATTTCGACGTTTGAGCGGTTTTGGTGGAGCCATGGTCATGGCACCTCTGTTAATCGGTTTTTTTCCACTGACTGCGGTTATTCCAATCGTGATGACAATGGAGTTAGCGGGCGGAATATATTTAGCCAAAAATTGGCAGGTCGAGAAAAAAGATCGCTCACGTGTCTATCGCATCTTAATTGCATCAACCATCGCATTACCCTTAGGTATTTATATCGGGGATCAAGTTGCGCCACAGAATCTAAAAATTATTGCAAGTATTGCAGTACTCTTTTTTTCGGCTTATTTACTTCTTCAACCCCACGTTAGAGTTGTTTTGAGTTCCTGGAAAGACAACATCATCGGTGCGCTCGCAGGTTTTTTATTGGGCTCCTGTGGATTTGGCGGTCCTGTAGTCGCACTTTATTTAGGCGCAAGCCCATTAGACTATCGTCACATTCGGTCAATTCTTTCTCTTGTTGTCTCAGGGCTTGCATTACTCGGAATTGTTTTTGCAATTTTCTATACAGGCGGTTTCTCATGGCTGCCATGGCTTCTGGTTGGTTTTCCTGGGTTTATCGCAGGATTTTTGATCGCTGGTTATATCGAGCGTAGGGGCTTTATTACTGAGTCTCGCTTACGCCGCTTCTCACTCTATTTTTTGATGGGCAATGCGCTCATTAATCTTGTCATTAGTATTTTGTTAACTAAAGGGCTTGTGACACTAACCACCAACTAAAAATCTGGGTGAAGGGCGTTATTTTCTAAAGCTCATTTTATGAGCTTCATGTATTTCAAAATGAGATCCAACAAATAGGAGGAACTCATGAAAAAATTCTCGGAATGGTTAATTTGGCTTGTATTTGCGGAGTATCCAGGGGAGTGGGGTCGAAGCGAGTGGGTCTGTAAGCGCTCAACCGAATAGGTTGACCAAAAACCTCTTAGACCTTTCTATTCAGAGGTTAAACCCTTGAGGGGCTTGAAAAAAGCCATGTTTTTAGGGCAAACTCAGTACTATTAAGTTAGGTTGCGTGCCTTGGCGCATATTCCTTGGCAGAGAGGAGGGGTGGTGCTCAGCATTTTGAAGTTAGATGCCGGCGGTATTCCGCAATGCTGGATTGATGCCGAGGATGCGACGCGTCATTATGCCGATGACAGCGTATCGTGGACCTTAGGCGATCCAATTGCTGTGATGCGCGGGGGCATCTCTCGTCTTACCGGCCGACAATCGATTATTGAGCTTCATTCCATTATTGCAGTCAAAGGTTCTGCAAAGATTAATTTATTTGATGTGGTTCCCGCAATTACTAAACGTAAGTTATATCGTCGTGATCGTGGCTTGTGTGCATATTGTGGCTGCCGCATTTCGGAGAACGATGCTGAGGCCGAGCACATCATTCCCAATAGTAAAGGTGGAAGTTACACCTGGATGAATTTGGTGGTTTCTTGTCGGCCTTGCAATCAGCGCAAAGGAAACCGCACTCCAGAAAAAGCAGGGATGAGTCTGATATACGCACCCTATACACCCAGTTTGTATGAGGACATGATTCTGAAAGGCAGAAATATTCTTGCCGATCAAATGGATTTCTTAGCAGCCAATCTGCCCAAAGACAGTCGTATCCTGCAAGACCCTTTCTGGGTCTGATGGACCTAGCAGTAATCTCTTAAAGTTATTTCATGAACGGTTTGCGCCTTCTTAAGCCGCGCACGATTGTGCTT
>JACCDK010696049.1_pt1 | contig 31242 bp, 28 predicted proteins | sample 7445871 | NCBI WGS metagenome assembly JACCDK01 (sample SAMN15323436, study PRJNA562643) | freshwater metagenome | isolation source: river surface water | place: USA:Blue River Watershed | collected 2017-08-15 | reverse complement strand
TGTTCTTTGTTTAATTGAAATGATCTAAAATAAAGAACACCTAAAACTGCAGTTAAAACCGCCAGTACAATTAAGGCAACTTTAGAGGAGTTGCTGTTAGAGTTTTCCATTTGGAATAATTTGATTTTAAAGGGTTTAATAAATAATTAGTCGCAAAGTTAATCAATTTTACCTAAAAAGAAGTTTATTGATTAAATTGCATGAATTTTATAATCATATGCCTCTTTACGAATTCGTCGTTGTTGGTTCGGGTATTGCTGGATTATCTTACACAGTTAAGGTAGCCGAGCATTTTAGGGAACGAAAAATTCCTGTAAAAATTGCATTGATTACCAAAACCATTGCAGAGGAGAGTAATACTAAATATGCTCAAGGTGGCATTGCTGCTGTTTGGGATACAGAGGATTCTTACGAAAAGCATATACAAGATACGATGGTAGCGGGTGATTTTTTGAGTGACCCGAATGTTGTAGAGTTGGTCGTAAGAGAGGCGCCAGATCGATTGAGAGAGTTGATTTCCTATGGTACCCAATTTGATAAGAAGTCTGATGGAAGTTTTGATTTAGTGAAGGAAGGAGGACATTCGGATAAACGAATTTTACATTATAAGGACTCTACTGGTAATGAAATTGAACGTGCTTTGCTTGAAAAGGTGAAGTCGTTTTCTGAAGTAGATTTCTTTACGCATTATTTTGCTGTCGATTTAATCACTCAACATCATTTAGGAGAAAAAGTAACGAAAGATACTCCCGGGAAAAAATGTTTTGGAGTGTATGTGTTGAACAAAAGAACACAAAAAGTCGAAACTTTTTTGGCGAAAACAACGCTTTTAGCCACAGGGGGTATTGGACAAGTATATCAATCAACCACTAATCCACGGATAGCCACCGGGGATGGTATTGCGATGGCCTATCGAGCAAAGGCTTTTGTTCAAGGAATGGAATTTATTCAATTTCATCCTACTTCTTTGTATCAACCGGGTAAAAAACCTTCTTTTTTAATTTCAGAAGCGGTGCGAGGTCACGGCGGAATCTTGAAAAATGCCGATGGGGCCACTTTCATGGAAAAGTATGATAGTCGACTTTCTTTAGCTCCAAGAGATATTGTTGCTCGAGCGATCGACTCTGAAATGAAGAAGAATGGTACTGACTGCGTGTATTTAGATATTCGACACATAGACAAAGAGGAAATTTTGAGTCATTTTCCGATGATATATAATTATTGTTTGAAAGAATTAGGGCTCGATATTTCGCAGGAAATGATTCCTGTAGTACCCGCCCAACATTATTTATGTGGTGGAATTATTGTCGATGAATACGCACAAACCAATATTGAAAATCTGTATGCCATGGGCGAATGTTCGCATACGGGATTGCATGGTGCCAATCGTTTGGCTTCAAATTCCTTGTTAGAGGCAATTGTGTATGCGCATCGTGCCTTTTTAAAAACTGTGGAGGAATTTGGGAAAAATGATCTGCCCTCAGGAATACCAGATTGGAACGATGAAGGGACCTATCATCCAGAAGAATTGGTTTTGGTGACAGAAATGGCCAAAGAATTAGAATCGATCATGAGTAATTATGTGGGGATTGTTCGGACAGATCGACGATTAAAAAGAGCCTATGATCGTTTGGAATTGATTTTTATTGAGCACGAAGAATTATACAGACAATCGAAAATTACAGTTCCGCTTTGTGAACTTAGAAATATGATCAATGTGGCGTACTTGATTATCAAGCATGCCATAGCTCAAAAAGAAAATAAAGGATTACACTTCAATTTAGATAATATTCAGCATTCATAGTATGTCAAGCATTCAAAAACCCTTTGTGATTGGTATCACTGGTGGTAGCGCATCAGGTAAAACCTTGTTTTTGCAACAATTAATGGAGCGTTTCCATGCAGATGATATTTGTTTATTGTCCCAGGATAACTATTACCGTCCGATTGAACAGCAATTTAAAGATCACAATGGAATTGAAAATTTTGACTTGCCAGGTGCTATTGATGATGCAGCTTTCGCTTCTGACATTGAACAATTGAGAAATGGAAACTCCATAAGTCGATTAGAGTATACTTTCAATAATAAAATCAAAGTGCCCGATTTATTGCATTTTCATCCACGTAAAATTTTGGTCGTGGAAGGTATTTTTGTGTTTCATTTTCCTGAGGTAGAATCCCTTCTTGATCTTAAGATATTTATCGATGCCAAGGATAAAATTAAATTGAAGAGAAGAATTAAGCGTGATAATGAAGAGCGTGGTTATGACTTAAAAGATGTAATGTACCGTTGGAAATTTCATGTGAAACCAACTTATGAGGAATACATTCGTCCGCATAAATTTCACAGTGACATCATTATTCCCAACAACAATCATTTTGAAAGGGGTTTAGATGTGATTATATCTTATGTGAAGTCAAAAATTCAAGGTTTCTGAAAGTAGAGATAAAAGGCTTTTTCGTCTTTCTGTTCAATCGATAGAAATAGAAAGCCGGAGGCTTTCATTGTTTGTTTTAACTCTTCCAAAAAATAGAGAGGTTGTTGACAACCTTCATGTATGAGTTGTTCATAGATTGACAGCTCTTCTTCAATAAAAATCGTCCCTTGCGGTTTTAATAGTCGGAAACATTCACTCAGACAAGTTTGCGTATCCCTTATTTCATGTAAAGAGTTAAAAAACCAAATTTCATCTAAACTGGTATCAGGTAAAGGAATATTCTTGGCTTCTTGTACCAAAATTTCAAAACTTGCAGGAAAGGGTTTGTTAAATACTCTTGAAAAATAGGCGATGCCTTTTTTTACATCCTCCTTATTTAAGACCTCCGAATTAGGATCAAGCAGATAAATTTTATCGACAGGATTTTCAAAAATTGATTTAATTTCCCACCATGCAGCTCCACAGCCGATAGACATTAAGTTGAAAGTTGAAAGTGTAGAGTTGAAAGTGGTTTGTTTCATTTCCAATTACTTTTCTTTTTCCACTTTCCACTTTCCACTTTTACCTTTCAATTTTTGAGGCTTATTCCATGGAGCTGTTGTTTTACTCCCCATTTGAATGGCTAAACCAATCATGACAAGTGTAAAGATGACTAACACCCATCGAAACAATTTTGTGTTTTTGTTATTATTTTCCATGGAAATAATAGTTTATTTCTGCAGAGGCTTTACTGATTTCGCTCCATTGATCTAAGGTTTTCCATTGCAAATGTACAATGTTACCCGTTTCCATAAAAATATCTTCATTACTTAAATAGGAGGCCAGGTATGAAATAGATGGATTATGTCCAATTAGATAGATAGTTGTACAAGTTTCTAATTGTATAAATTGATAATAATCAAGACCACCGGCTTCATACCATTTTACGTCATTTTTCCTATTTAAAATCAATGACTCATTTTGACTTAGAATAAAATCTGCGGTTTCTTGCGTTCTTTTGGCTGATGAAATGAGCCAAGTTCCCTGATTGTGATTTGAATATTTGATTACTTGCGCTGCTTGCTGGGCTTCTATTTCACCTCTTGTAGATAGTGATCGATCAAAATCAGGTTCGGTATAAGGTCCTGCATGTGCATGTCTGATCAAAATCAAGTCTAGCATGTTTCAATATCTTTTTGGGTAATTATCGGGAATTCGCCTGCTTTGTGACGCTCACTCATGGCTATGTAATGCGGTGCTGATTTTTTAAGCCATTCCACATCTTCTTCACTCAATGTTCTGATGATTTTTCCTGGCATACCAACGACCATCGAATAATCTGGAATTTCCATTCCTTCTTTTACGAGTGCACCTGCTGCTATCAAACAGTATTTGCCAATTTTACAGCCATTTAATAAGGTTGAGTGCATACCAATCATACTTCCTTCACCAATTTGCGCACCATGTACAATGGCCGAATGTCCGACCGTCACATTTTCTGCTAATATAGTTGGGTGTCCAGGATCTGCATGCACCACTACATTATCTTGGATATTACATCCATCTCCAATCGTTATTGATTCAGTATCTCCGCGCAATACAGCCCCGTACCAAATAGATACTTGTTTTCCTAAAGTTACTTTGCCCATTACGGCGGCGGTTGATGCGATGAAGGACATTTTTGTAGGTGTAAGGTATGAGGTGTAAGGTATGAGGTGTAAGGTATGAGGTGTAAGGTGTAAGGTGTAAGGTGTAAGGTGTAAATATAATACCTAATACCCAATACATTACACCTTACACCTTACATCTTACACATTTTCAAGTGCTCCAAATGATGCAAACTATGCCAAGCATAGATGCCAACTACTTTATCGAGGGGATAGGTGATTCCTCTGGTAGGGTGATAATATGATTTTGACCAATCTTCTTCTGTGAATGATTTCATCCAATAGGTCCAACGTGCGTGTAATGCGGCAATGCCTTGAAGGGAAAATTGGATGGGTCCATTTTTGCCGTCTTCTAAATTTGCGTATCCGTTTTCGTCGTAGTCTTTGATTTCAGGATTTTCTCCTTCCGTTAAAGCGGCTTTCATACGAACATAACAATGCGTATGGCTATCATATAAATGATGAATAACTTGTCGAGCTGTCCAACCACCTTCTCTGTAGGGAGTTTCTAATTGCTTTTCTGTCAATTTCGTAGCCAACTCTTCCAATATTGCTGGAAACTCTTGCAGGGTTTTTATCCATTCATTACGAATTTCTGTTGTAATGGTTTCTGGGACCTTAAATCTACCCATTGGGTATCTTAAATGTTCAATTTCAGTCTTTTCCATTCGTATAAAATTGAGTGATTTCTACTGCATTTTGTCTGGTTTGGGCAATTAATGGATGAACTCCTTTACTGATAGCTTCTAATAAATCTGCCCCTGAATCTTTCGCAAGGTGCGAGCAATGTAGAGGAATTTGCACCATTCCTTCTTCTACTTCAAGGTCGATCACTACCTCATAGTTAAGGTTTCCTTGAGGTGCTAATTCTAAAACCTTTGTCTTTATTTCTTGAAACGATTCCTCGATGTTTTGGCTATCAATTTCAAGAATGATTTTTTCTGCATTTGCCTTATCGGTCAAGGCCGATTTGATATGTTGATCAAGTCGTTCTAATAAGCTGCGGTATTCTTGGTAATTTTTTCCTGTTTTTAATCGTTCGCGAATCGATTGGCGAATGAAATAGGTGATGGAATCGGTTACATTCAATCCTATTTCAGCTGTTTGTTTAAAAATTAAAGAACTTGGCGACATTCCTGGGATGGTGTTCGGGTCGTGTAAAATAACCACACCATCTTTGCGCACAAATCCATCGATACGTGTACAAACTCCAAATCCTAAATCTTCAAAGGCCTTTTTAACCATTGTTTGAATGGTTTGCAAATTGCCCAAACTGGTTTCCATTGGAATACGCTTCTTGGTTGCTTTCGATTTGTATTTTGCATTGAAATCAAATACCTCTACCGACTCATCAATGACAATTTCAGTTGGAGGTAGCGCTACTGCTTCTCCTCTTGGTGTTTGAATAACGCCGCAGCTAAATTCACTGCCATCTACAAACGCTTCCAATAAAATTGAATCCTCTGAATGGATAGAATGTATGCTTGCCTTTGTTACTGAATTTTTAAAATAGTCTTCTAGATTTTCTAATAACTGCGCGGGATGCTTGACGATTTGTCCTTGAAATTTCACTGGAAACCCAATTCCTTCGTCTAAATTTACCATTTTTTGAAGTAAATTTATTTTATCGTCTTCTGAATAATTGATCCAATGCTCTCTATAAATTTCTTGAATGAAAAGGCATTTTTTAATTGCCTCGTCAAAAACATTTAAATCATCTTGTTTGACAAATGCTAAACCAATGGAAGATCCTTGATGAGGCGCTTTTGCCACAAATGGAATCCCGATACTTTTCTTTATTTGTTCAAATAAAGTTTCGCGACCATATCTTTCGTAATCATCTCTTTGCAAGATGAAGTAATTCTTCTCTAGTCCAACACTTTTTTGTAGCCAATCGTTTTGTTTGGCTTTATCAATTCCGATCGCTGAACCTAATATACTTGGTCCAGAATAGGGAATCCCATACCATTCCAATAATCCCTGAATACTTCCATCTTCACAGCCTGGACCATGCATAGCAATAAATGCAAAATCGAAATGTTTTTTAAACTGCTCAGGCGTAATGCGCTGACCAATTTCTGAAATGATTTGCTCGGTATCAGCCTCTTCTAATGATTCAAGATAAACAGAGAAAGGAGCTTTTTGATAGGAGGGAGCTGGGAAAAAATCACGAATGGATTCAGAAAATATAAGCTCTTCTTTGATGAGAATAAAATTCCCAAGGCTGTCGACAAAGACAGGAACTGGAGAAAATAAAGCTTTGTTGATATGAGCCATGGCAGTTTTACCACCTGCAAAACTGATTTCTCGTTCACGGGCTGCTCCACCAAAAAAAATGCCTATACGCATGATTTTATAATACTTGATTGATTTCTTTAACCGATATAATTTCTGGTACTTCTCTGCGAATAGCCTCTTCCACACCTGCTTTAAAGGTCATGGCCGACATGTTGCAGGACTTACAAGCACCGAGTAAGTTTAAATACAAATGGTTATCCTCTGTAATTTCAACGATTTCCACATTACCACCATCGGCAATCAGATAAGGTCTGATGGAATCGAGGGCAGCTTGAATTTTTGAATAGAGTGGGTGATTTTCCATAGCTAAATTTACACAGAGGCTTTTGAATTAACAATAGCAATTCGTTGCGCAAGTTGAGAAGCAATGTCTTTAAAGGCATTGCTTACGGGTCCTTCCTGTGCAGAAATGGGATTTCCTTCGTCTCCTGCCTCTCTAATAGCTTGTACGAGTGGTACTTCACCTAAAAAAGGAATAAAATATTTTTTTGCTAATTCTTTTCCACCGTCTTTTCCAAACAAATAATATTTATTGTCGGGTAATTCTTCAGGTGTGAAATAAGCCATGTTTTCTACCAAGCCTAATATGGGTACATTAATTCCATTTTGCTTAAAAAATTGCAATCCTTTTTGTGCATCTGATAAAGCAACTTTTTGAGGAGTAGTCACAATCACTGCTCCTGTTACTTTAATTAATTGAACCAAACTTAAATGGATATCTGAGGTCCCTGGAGGTAAGTCGATTAATAAATAATCCAAATCTTCCCAATTGGTATCGCCAAAAAATTGACGAAGGGCCTGTGTCATCATGGGTCCTCTCCAAGGTACTGGACTTTCTGAAGGTGCTAAAAATCCCATGGAAATCATTTTGATTCCATATTGATTAATGGGCTGAATGCGGTTTTTACCGTTCACTTCCTGCACCATTGGTTGCATATCTTCTGCACCAAACATAACGGGGATACTTGGTCCAGAAATATCTGCATCTAAAATACCCACTTTTGCTCCTGCATTTTTTAAGGCAATCGCAAGGTTAGCTGTAACAGTAGATTTACCAACACCTCCTTTGCCAGAGGCCACGGCAATCACGTTTTTTACACCCGGAATTAAAGGGTCTTGACTAGCCAAGGAAGTGACTTCGGCTGTCATGTTGATGACAATTTTTAAATCTGGGTGAACAATTTTATGAATAGCGTCTTCGCAATCTTGGCGAATTTTCTCTTTCAGCGGACAGGCAGGAGTAGTTAATACCACAGTAAATCGCACTTCACCAACACCTAATTCGATATCTTTGATCATGTTCAAGGTTACCAAATCTTTTTTTAGATCAGGCTCTTGAACAGTGCTTAAAGCACCTAAAATAATTTCTTTTGTAACGGTTAACTCACCCATGTTCTTTTGCTCAAATATGGCGCAAATTACGGAATTTTTATCATTTCCACACGCTCAGCTGTGCTGAGTGTGGAATTTCTGTTGAACTTTTAGTTCAATAAATAAAAACAGAATGTTTTTCAGTTATTCCACACTCAGCGCAGCTGAGCGTGTGGTGCCCACATCCCCTCCTTCAATTTCTCAAAAATAAAATCCTCCGCTTCGGCATTCGGATGAATTAAATCATTTTTGAAATAAGAATAATCTCTTATTTCATCTAAAACATATTCATAGGCAGGAAAATAATGCACAAACTCATGTTGCTGTACTAATTGCTCTACTGCTAATCGAAGGGTGGATTTTGATACTTGATTTTGCTGAATGCCGTCTTTCGTGTGGCGAACAGGGGAGACTGTCAACAAAATGTTAAGTCCTGAATTGTAATTTTTTAATTTGTCCAAAAATTGGGTCCAATTTTTGGTAATATCTTCAATCGAACTGAGTTTTTTGATGAATCGTTTTTGTTGTTGCTTATGACAATTCGCAACAGGAATGTCCAACATTTGGTCGTAATAATAAAAGGCTGTGCCAAATGTGACAATCAACCATTGCGCCTCTCCTAAAAAGTGGAACACTTTTTGTTTTTGTTGTTCAATCGTCTCTAATAAGACTCCTTGACTTTCACATTTGAACTTCGAATGAAAATGGGGATGTACAAATTTGCCATCCAATGCATACGAAAGAGATAAAACGTCTTGCTCCCAATCCAACACATTGCTGATCGAATTTGGATGAAAAAGTGTGCCAAAGGGTTGATTCATTACCTCCAAGGGTAGAGATTTTAACTTTTCACCCATGACTTCCGAAAAACAAGAGCCCAGCGTAAGTATTTTCTGGCCAGGCTCCAGTTTTTTCTCAAAATGTAATTTCTCGACAGCCGTGCGCGACTTCATTATTTGGCTAACATAATTCGTTCTAACACATCTAATGGCATATTTCCGTTGGCTAAAATCTTGTCGTGGAAATTGGCAATTTTGAATTGATCTTTTTGCTCGGCTTCTAATTTATTTCGAATCTCACGAATCTTTAGGGCACCAATTTTATAACTCAAAGCCTGTGCCGGAATGGCCATATATCGTTCAATTTCAGCTGTTGCCCCTTCTTCAGATATTTGCTCATTGTCCATCATGTACTTAATCGCTTGCTCTCTCGTCATGTTTTTAGAGTGCATACCCGCATCAACAACCAAGCGAATGGCACGGTGAATTTCATCCCCTAAGGCACCCATGTATTGGTATGGATCTGTATATAGCCCCAACTCTTTTCCTAAACTTTCGGTATATAGGGCCCAACCTTCTGCAAAAGCCGAATTGCCTCCGAATCGTCTGAATGTAGGTAAATTTTTGTTTTCTTGCTGTAAAGCAATTTGGTAATGGTGTCCCGGAATCGCTTCATGCAAAAATAAACTTTCCATGCCCGATGTTGTGGTAAATTTAGTAGCATCTAAAATGGGTACATAAAATATGCCCGGACGATTACTTTCCAAAGAGCCTTGGAAATACTCAGCACTGGCACTTGCCGCCCTGAAGGCTTCTGTTTGTCTAATTTCAAAAGGCGTTTTAGGCGTTTTCCCAAACATCTTACTCAATTGCGGTTTCATCCGATCGTGTATTTGATGAAATGCATCCAAAACATCCTTCGGAGTTTTGTATGGCATAAATTGGGGATCCGTTTTCAAGAATTGGAAAAAGTCAGCTAAGTTTCCTTTGAAACCAACGGATTCTTTGGTTTTTTCCATTTCTGATCGAATGCGCTTTACTTCTGCTAAACCGGTTTGGTAGATTTCATCTGCTGGTTTATCCGTTGTGGTTAAAACCTTGATTAAATATTGATAATACGCTTTTCCGTTAGGAATGGCACCAATACCTGAACTAGCTCTTGATTTGGGTAAATAGGTAGTCGATAAATAATCAGCTAATCGTTTGTAGGCTGGTAAAATTTCATTTAAAATAATGTCGGTGTATTCCTTTGTAAATTTTGCTTTTTCCGAATCGCTAAATGATTTTGGGAAGGATTTTAAGGGACCATAAAAAGTACTTTCCTTGATGTCTTTTACTTCAAAAGCCTTCATTTGATCAATCATTTTTACAACTAAAGCCTTTGGTAAGACCATATTTTCTTTGATTCCGCGATTGAAATAGGTTTGTGTGCTGTCTAAATACGCAACACCTTTGTGCATTCTCGACTCCCAATTTTCATAATCTTTCACTGTTTGGAAAGGCTGCATTACAGAACCGCTTCCTAATTGAGCAAACGTTAAATGAAAACCATAAAATTGGTTTAGTGGTATGTAATGGTCATTAAACTGCAAGCCTTCAAGTCCTAATTCTAATTCTCTTTTTAAAATATCGTACGAAATCTGATCGTTTTCGTTCATGGAATCCCTGTCAAATTCCTTCAATTTGTTCAAATAGTTAGTTAGTAATTCTTTGATTTTAGCTCGATGGGCATCTGTGAAATCAATATTTAACTGATCGTTAAAGCGGTTGTCGCCATTGAAAGTGGCAGAAAGAGGATTTAATACCAATTGATCTTCATAATAGGTATCTAAAAAGGTATTAAATGCAGCGTTGGATTTTTCTTCCAAATGAGTCTTTGTACAACTTGAAAAAGTACAAATGATCAATCCATAGGTGAATAGTTTTTTAATCATGAGGTGTAAATGTAAATTTTAAATGCAATTTAAGGGAAATATCCATATTTTTGTTTTTGGATTTTCTTAAATTAAAATTCTATGTTGGATAAAGGTGCAGAGCGCGCAAGGTTAAAAACTCGTAACGATAATAAAGGTTGGAAGAAGTGGGGTCCATATTTGACTGAACGTCAATGGGGAACAGTAAGAGAAGATTATTCTGCGGAGGGAAATGCTTGGAATACCATATCGCATGATATGGCTCGTTCTAAGGCCTACCGATGGGGAGAGGAAGGAATTGCGGGAATCTCAGACAATAAACAACACATTTGTTTTGCTTTAGCTTTTTGGAATCATAGAGATCATATTTTAAAAGAGCGTTTCTTTGGTCTAACCGGTAGCGAGTCGAACCACGGAGAGGATGTCAAGGAATTGTACTATTATGAAGATTCAACACCAACGCATTCTTACATGCGTATGTTGTACAAATATCCACATCAAACCTTTCCTTATCAAAAGCTGATCGACGAGAGCAGAAAGCGTAATCGTTTGGAGCCAGAATATGAATTAATTGATACGGGTATTTTTGATCGCGATGAGTATTTTGACATTTTTATGGAATATGCCAAAGCAGATGAACAAGATATTTGTATCAAAATCACGGTTACTAATAAGTCAAAAGCGGCTGCACCTATCACAGTGTTGCCAACCGTTTGGTTCAGAAATACTTGGTGCTGGGGGTATGAAAATTACACCTACAAGCCTATGCTGACAGGCGTGGGGCATTCATGCATTGAGGTTGATCATAAAGTGGTGGGACGATTCAAATTGTATGCTGAAAATGCAGACGAATTATTGTTTTGCGACAATGAGACGAATTTTGAACGATTATATTCTTCTCCCAATTATGGTCCGTACACCAAAGATGGGATCAACGATTATATTGTGAATAAAAATAAAGAAGCCGTAAACCCCAATCATATCGGAACGAAGGCATCTTTTAAATTCACGGCAAAATTAAATGGAGGGGAGACGAAGGTGTACAAGTTGCGCTTTTCTCCGAAAAGCGTTAAAAATCCGTTTGCGGATTTTGATGATGTCTTTGAAAGCCGCATCAAAGAGGCAGATGCCTTTTACGATGAACTTCATGCAGGTCTAAAAGATAAAAAATTACGCGATTTGCAGCGCCAATCGTATGCAGGTATGTTGTGGACCAAGCAATGGTATTATTACAATGTACATGAGTGGCTCAAAGGTGATCCTTCCATGCCAAAACCGCATCCAGCGCGTAAAAATGGTCGAAATCATGCATGGCGGCACATGTATGCAGCCAATATTTTATCCATGCCAGATAAATGGGAATACCCATGGTTTGCGGCTTGGGATTTAGCCTTTCATACACTTCCCTTAGCTCGATTGGATCCGGATTTTGCCAAGAGACAATTGGCAGTAGTCTTGCGTGAGTATTACATGCACCCGAACGGACAGATTCCTGCCTATGAGTGGTCGTTTTCTGACGTGAATCCCCCTGTGCATGCTTGGGCAACATGGAAAGTGTACGAGATTGACAAGCAAATGAATGGAGAGGGAGATATTACGTTTCTTGAACGTATCTTCCATAAATTATTATTGAATTTTACTTGGTGGGTAAACCTAAAAGACGAAGGCGGAAACAATATTTTCGGCGGAGGCTTCTTGGGTATGGATAATATTGGAGTGTTTGATCGTTCGGCTGAATTGCCAACGGGTGGACACTTGGAGCAGGCAGATGGTACCGGTTGGATGGCCATGTATAGCTTAAATATGTTGCGCATTGCCTGTGAAATTGCCATTGAAAAACCAGTGTACCAAGACATGGCCTCCAAGTTTTTTGAGCACTTTTTACACATTGCCGGAGCCATGCAATCCATTGGGGGCGATAAATTGAATCTTTGGGATGAAGACGATCAATTCTATTATGACATGCTACATAAGGAAGATGGACAGGCCCAATTGTTAAAAGTACGTTCCATGGTGGGACTGATTCCGCTTTTTGCCGTGGAAGTATTGACGCCTGAATTGTTAGAAAAATTGCCCCAGTTTAAACGTCGCGTTGAATGGGTGTTGAATAATCGTCCTGATTTAGCTGGTTTGATTTCACGTTGGTATGAGCCAGGCAAAGGCGAAAGTAGATTACTTTCCATTTTGCGTGGGCACCGAATGAAAATGATCTTGAAAAAGATGTTTGATGAAGAGGAATTTTTGTCGGATTTCGGTATTCGTACCCTTTCTAAATACCATAAAGAAAACCCCTATAAATTTGAATTAGAAGGAGGGACGATACATGTAGAATACAATTCTGCGGAATCTACAGGCGATATGTTTGGTGGAAACTCTAATTGGAGAGGTCCCATTTGGTTCCCAATGAATTTCTTGATTATTGACTCACTGAATAAGTTTTCGGACTATTATGGGTCTGATTATGAAGTAGAATATCCGACCAATTCTGGACAAATGTTGAATATTAAAGATGCCTCCATGGCGGTTTCAAAGCGTTTATTGGCCATTTTTCAGAAAGGGAAAGACGGAAAGATACCAATGTATGGGGAATATGAAAAAATGCAAGAAGATGAAGAGTTTAATAAGCATCACTTGTTTTTCGAGTATTTTGATGGCGATACCGGTAAAGGATTAGGTGCTAATCACCAGACAGGTTGGACAGGTTTAATTTCAGAAATAATACATCAATTATATGGAAAACAAGAGTCCTGAGGCAAATTTTGCCGCATTGGGGTTAATCTTACCTCCGGCACCTAAACCATTAGGTGTGTACAAGCCAGGCTTGAAGGTAGATCATTTTTATTACGTTTCGGGTCACGGGCCCGTGCAAACTGATGGGAAGCTGATTATCGGAAGAGTTGGTAAAGATTTGACGATGGAGGAAGGTAAATTAGCCGCGCAACAAGTAGGTTTGACCATATTAGCAACACTGAAAAGTCAGTTAGGAAGTTTAAACAAAATCAAACGAGTGATTAAAGTGTTGGGAATGGTGAATGCCACAGATGATTTTGGAAGACACCCTTACGTGATCAACGGTTGTAGCGAATTATTTGCGAAGATTTGGGGAGAAGAAAATGGCATTGGCGTACGTAGTGCAGTGGGTATGGGAACCTTGCCAGATAATATTCCAGTTGAAATTGAGGCCATGTTTGAATTGGCCGATTAAAAAGTAAAAAGGCTGCCAAATGGCAGCCTTCCTTTTTTTGTTTCCTAATTCAAAAATCCAACTCCAACGGTCGAATTACTGAATTCATCAATCAAGATGAAGGCGCCATTGGCAGGATTGTCTGCGTAATGGTCGGCAATGACTGGTTGGGCAGTGCGTAAAGCGATGCTACCAATTTCATTCAATTTTAAAGAATCAATGCCTTCTTCAATCGACTGTTGAATGACATCTAATTTGTTTTCAATTTGAGAAATTTTCGCTTTGGTTTGGTGTACACCATGCTGTAACAAATAGGTTTTTCCTGGAACCAAGGCTTGTTGATCTAACCAACAAATTTTAGCTGAAAAATCTTTTATCTGAGGTGCATTCTCGTCGCTCGCCAATATAATGCTGTTTCCTCTAGAAATATCCACATCCGTTGCCAATGAAATCACAACCGATTCACCTGCTTCTGCCGAATTTTTAGATTCTTTAAATTTATCAATCTGAGAAATAGTGCTTTCTTGTCCGGTTGGCAATACCTTGATGCGATCACCTATTTTGAAAACTCCAGATGCGATCTTCCCAGCATACCCTCTATAGTCGTGGTATTCCTCCGTTTTTGGTCGAATCACCCATTGTACTTGGAATCGTGCAGGTGCTTTTGAAAGTAGGTCTGCATACTGATAAGCCTCTAATTCCTCCAACAAACTCAAACCTTTATGCCATGGCATTTCGGAAGAAGCTTGTGTGATATTTTGTCCGAATAGCGAAGAAATAGGTAAATAGGAAATTTCTTGACCTTCAAATTGGGTATTGGCTACCAAAGGTTTCAAGCTTTCAATGATTTCGTCAAAACGACTTTCTTGGTACTGCACCAAGTCCATTTTATTGATACAAATCACCACTTTGGGAATGCGCAATAAAGAAGCGATCGATAAGTGTCGCGCTGTTTGTTCTACCACTCCTTGTCGAGCATCAATTAAAATAAGTGATACTTTAGCCGTGGAGGCGCCAGTAACCATGTTACGGGTGTATTCTACGTGACCAGGGGTATCGGCAATGATGTATTTTCTTTTAGGTGTCGAGAAATAAATATGGGCAACATCAATGGTGATTCCTTGTTCACGTTCTGCGATGAGACCATCAGTTAACAAGGAAAGATCCAAGAAATTCAATCCTTTTCTCTTTGAAGCGCTTTCCAGCGCTTCTATTTTATCTTTTGTAATCGATTTTGTTTCGTACAATAAACGGCCAATCAAGGTGCTTTTTCCATCATCAACCGAACCTGCTGTCGCAATTCTTAAAATATCCATTGGCTTCTCTTCTTAAAAATATCCTTGTTGTTTTCTTTTTTCCATGGCTGCTTCCGAGCGTTTGTCGTCTATACGAGCACCTCTTTCGGAGATTTCAGCTGCTAAAATTTCTTCGATGATGGTGTCTAGGTCGGCTGCTTCTGAAGCAACAGCGGCGGTACAAGTCATGTCACCCACTGTTCTAAAACGTACAGTCGTTTCAAAAGGAATTTCGTCTGACTCCTTATTTAAATAGTCAGAATCTGCCCAAAGCATACCATCGCGCTCAATTACTTGTCGTTGATGAGCAAAGTAAATACTTGGGATTTCCATTTTTTCTTCTTTGATATAGTTCCAAACATCTAATTCGGTCCAGTTAGAAATTGGGAAAACACGAACATTTTCTCCAATGGCAATTCTGCCATTCAGCATGTCAAACAATTCAGGACGTTGACGCTTTGCATCCCATTGACCAAAATCATCACGAACGGAAAATATTCTTTCTTTTGCTCGTGCCTTTTCTTCATCTCTTCTAGCGCCACCTATACAAGCATCAAATTTAAATTCTTCAATCGTATCTAAAAGTGTCACCGTTTGAAGCACGTTTCTAGAAGCATATTTACCTGTTTCTTCTTTCGCCTTTCCTTGATCAATGGAATCCTGCACATAGCGAACGATTAATTCGGCTCCTGTTTCTTTGGCTAACCAATCTCTGAACTCTATGGTTTCAGGGAAATTATGTCCGGTGTCGATATGTACCAAAGGAAAAGGTATTTTACCCGGATAAAAGGCTTTTTGTGCCAATCGAACTAAGGTAATGGAATCTTTTCCACCCGAAAACAATAGAGCAGGACGCTCAAACTGTGCAGCCACCTCACGCATGATGTAGATCGATTCGTCCTCTAATCGACGCGGAAACTGACCAATTTTTTCACTAATTACTGACATGTATTTAATTTTTTTCTGCGGATCTAATTTTATATTACTGTTTTATTATTCTTATTTTTTTCTGCGGATTAAAATCCGCCACAGTTATTCAGTTTTCCACTTTCAACTCTCCACTTTCAACTCTTATGCAACCCACATTCTTTCTGCGATTGCTCCCACCACCATCTTCCTGCCCGAGGATGTTCACCTTCAGTGATAGCCCGCGTACATGGCGCACAACCAATAGAAATGAATCCTTTTTTATGCAACGAATTTTGGGGGATATGGTTATTGTTTAGATAGTTTTCTAATTGTTGAAATGTCCAATCAATAATTGGATTAAATTTCAATAATTGTTTACTTTCATCCCACTCAAACATCGGCATGTTCGAGCGATTTTCTGATTGCTCTGCACGTAGACCAGTGATCCACACCTGAACACCCTGCAAGGCTCTATTTAAGGGTTCAATTTTACGAATAAAACAACATTCCTTTCTGTTTTCCACCGAGGTATAAAAGGAGTTGAATCCTTTTGTTCTTACCAATTCTTCAACCTTAGGAGTGTTGGGGAAAAATGTTTCTAAGTCAATGTTGTATTTTTTGATGGTTAAATCCATCAATTCATAGGATTCCTGAAATTGTCGACCTGTGTCTAAGGTAAAGATTCTATATCCTAATTTTTCAGTAGCAATGGCGTACGTAATTGCTTGGTCTTCTTGACCAAAAGAAGAGGAAAATGCAATTTTGCTCGAATCATATATTTTTCCAATATGTGCTAATCTTGCTTCTAAACTAAGATTTTTGAGCTCGTTTTCTAATTGTTGCAAATCCATATTCATAAATTTTTACAAAAATACACAATGTCTATTGAATTACTATACTTTTAGTTTAAATTTTTGTAAATCCAATTCCAACATATAAAAATTTTGTAACTTTACTTGCTAATATTCTATTTATGCAATCAGGATTGGAAACCTTTTGGAATCGACATGCAGTGGACCCGGATCAGCCTGAGTATTTAACCTTAAAAGAGATCAAATCGATTGTCAAAAAAGGTGAGGGTCTGCAATTAGAATTTAAAATGAAAGTAAAATTTCCCGAAAAAATCATTCGGGAAATGGTGGCATTTGCCAATACTGATGGAGGCATTCTTTTATTAGGTGTGGGTGATTTGGGCGAAGTAGCAGGATTGCGATTTCCTGATGAAGATCAATATGTCCTAGATCGTGCCATCGAAAAATATTGTTTTCCCGTTTTTTCGCATGTTTCCTATAAAGTAATGATCGATGACCAGCGTGCTGTCTTAGTTTATTATGTATATCCAAGTGTGGATCGACCTCATTTTGTGCAACTAGAAACAGATGAACATCCAAAATGCTTTGTCCGTTTACAAGACAAAAGTATCCAAGCAAGCAAAGAAATGAAACAAATCTTGCGCCGATCAGATGAAGAGGGTATTCAATTTACTTATGGAGATGCCGAAAAATGGTTAATTAACTATTTGAACGAACACGAAAAAATTACAGTAGAAGATTTTTCAAAATTGGCAAAATTACCTCACTGGCTAGCTTCAAGAAAATTAGTTTTAATGGTGTTGACCAACGTATTACGTATTCAACCTGGAGAAATTTCAGATACTTATTATAGAATTTAAAAATTTGTATATCTTTGTCCACTTTTCTTGAAATTGTTCAAGAATCAGGTAAAAATTGTACAATTCATTTGATTGTTTGCATTTAATAAATTTACATCTATTGATTAGACTTTTACTTCCTCATTTATAATGGATCATAAACATAAAAACCAAGCAACTGCAGCTGGAGTTTTAATTGCCCTTGGAATTATTTACGGCGATATTGGTACCTCTCCTCTGTATGTGATGCAGGCGATCATTGGTGATGCACCTATTTCTCAGCTGACGGTGCTTGGAGGACTATCTTGTATTTTTTGGACCTTGACACTTCAAACCACCTTAAAGTATGTAATCTTAATTTTAAGAGCAGACAATAGGGGCGAGGGAGGAATTTTTGCTTTGTTTGCATTGGTTCGTCGACATGCCAAGTGGCTCACCCTACCCGCTATTATTGGTGGGGCAACCCTTTTAGCTGATGGTATTATTACACCACCTATTTCTGTTGCTTCTGCCATAGAAGGTCTTCGAATGTTGAAAACAAAAGATGGTTTACCAATGGTTACCGATACGGTACCTATTGTGATGGTCATTTTAACCATATTATTTATCATTCAAATTTTTGGAACAAAAATTGTTGGTCGTTTTTTCGGACCTGTCATGACAATCTGGTTTGGTATGTTAGGTCTCACGGGACTCCTTTGGGTTGAAAATGATTGGTCAATTCTTCGTGCGATTTCTCCTTATTATGCCTACGAATTATTGACTAGTCATACAGCAGGAAGTGCTGGATTTTGGACCCTAGGTGCTGTATTTCTATGTACAACAGGTGCTGAGGCACTTTATTCTGATTTGGGACACTGTGGTCGTGAGAATATTCGTATTTCATGGGTGTTTGTTAAAATCATGTTGTTGTTGCAATATTTTGGACAAGGTGCTTGGTTGCTTTCACACGAAGGGATGTTGTTGGCTGGTAGAAAACCAATCTTTGAAATCATTCCAAGAGAATTTTTGTTCTCAGGGATTATGATTGCTACTGCCGCAGCAATCATTGCTTCGCAGGCTTTAATCTCAGGGTCATTTACCTTAATTTCAGAAGCTATTCGTTTGAACTTTTGGCCTAGAGTTCGTTTGGTGTATCCATCCAATCAAAAGGGTCAATTATACGTTCCTTCTGTAAATATATTCTTATGGTTGGGTTGTATGGCCGTAGTGATGTACTTTAAAGAGTCGACCAACATGGAAGCTGCTTATGGTTTGGCCATCACATTAACCATGTTGATGACTACTACTTTAATGGCATATTATCTTCATTTACGTAAAATTGATCATTGGTTTATTTTATTATTTTTAGTGGTTTATATTGCTTTAGAAGGATCTTTCTTGGTAGCTAATTTGCAGAAATTCTGGCATGGTGGTTATGTTTCCTTGTTCATCGCCGGACTCATCATCTTTGTGATGTACGTGTGGTTTAGAGCAACTCGAATTAAAAAGGTGTTAACCGAATATGAGAAATTAGCAGATTACATCGAGCCTTTGAAGAAATTAAGTAATGACGAGACCATTCCTAAATATGCGTCCCACTTAGTATTTATGTCGAACGCTGGACGAATGGGAGATATCGAATCGAAAATCATCTATTCTATTTTCCAACGTCGCCCGAAAAGAGCTGATATTTATTGGTTTGTGCACGTAGATACAATGGATGATCCGTATACTCAAGACTATAAAGTAACGATTATCGAACCAAATGATATCATTAAAATTAACTTTAAATTAGGTTTCCGTGTGGAACAACGCATCAATTTGTATTTCAAACGCGTTGTTGAGGATATGGTAGCCCGCGGAGAAGTGGATATTACTTCGCAATATCGTTCCTTAAATGAGCAAAATGTGATTGGTGATTTTAGATTTGTCGTATTAGAAAAATTCCTTTCTTACGATAATGAATTGCCATTATTTGATCGATTGATCATGAAGGCTTATTTCTTTGTGAAACAATTTACCAATTCTGAAGATAAATATTTTGGACTAGATAGTGATGCAGTGAAGGTAGAGAAAGTACCTTTAATTATTCGTCCTACCACCAAATGTAACCTAAAACGAATCGACTAATATGAGCACTATTTTTACAAAGATTGTAAATGGCGAAATAACCTGTCATAAAATTGCAGAAGACGATCGTTTCTTGGCTTTCTTAGATGTGATGCCATTAGTCGAAGGACACGTGTTGGTTATCCCAAAACAAGAAGTGGATTACATATTTGATTTGGAACCAGAATTATTGGGCGATTTAATGAAATTTGCTCAAAAAGTCGCACCCGCCATCAAAAAGGCAATCCCTTGTAAACGAATTGGAGTAACCGTCATCGGATTAGAAGTGCCTCACGCACACATTCATTTAGTACCCATGAACCGTATGGCTGATATGAATTTCTCCAATGAAAAAATGAAACCTAGTCAAGCGGAGTTGGCTAGAACAGCGGAGAAAATATGTAATGAATTGTAAATTGTTAATTGTAAATTATTGATCTAAAAATTTGGCCAAAAAAATAAAAAATTACTCAATTAACAATTAACAATTAACAATTAACAATTAACAATTAACAATTAACAATTATTTCAAAAAACCCTTCAACTTCCCCATTTCTTCCTTAGGAGAAGCTTTTTGGTAAACGATGTTGTAAACGGCATCAATGATAGGGAGATGAAGTTGGTGTTCTTTGGAGATTAAGTAAATACTTTTTACAGCGTAATATCCTTCAGCAATCATATTCATTTCTATTTGTGCTGATTTAACAGAATATCCTCTGCCAAGCATATTTCCGAAGGTTCTATTTCTAGAAAATTGAGAATAAGCAGTTACAAGTAAATCACCTAAATAGCCAGAACTATTAAGGTCTCTATTTTTTTCTGGATAAACTTTGTCCAAAAATTCTTTAATTTCTTGCATGGCATTACTTACCAATACAGCTTGGAAGTTATCTCCAAAGCCAAGTCCGCGGGTGATGCCGCAAGCAATGGCAATGATATTTTTAATAACCGCACAATATTCTACTCCATATAAATCACCGATCGAATGAGCTTGCATGAATCTACTTTGTAATAAATTTGCAAAGGATTGTGCAATGTCTAAATTGGGTGACGCAATCGTCAGATAAGATTGTTTTTCTAATGCTATTTCTTCCGCATGACAAGGTCCTGCGATCACACATGAATTGCCAACAGGTAAACTAAATGCTTTTTCAATCCAGTCGGTAACGAGAAGGTTTTCATCAGGAATCATTCCTTTAATCGCAGAAACAATCTTCTTTCCTTCAAAATGTTTTTTATTTAAATCTTTTAAAGTGGAAGGGATAAATGCTGCAGGGATGGCTAAAATAATAAATTCTGTGCCATTTAAGGCATCAGACATTTTATGATATGTTTTAACTTTCCGAGGATTAATGACAACGTCGGTCAGATAACTTGGATTATGATTGTATTTTCGTATAAAATCAACATCTGATTTTCTACGAATCCACCATTTAATTTTGACATTATTTTCACAAAGAATTTTAACCAATGCAGTTGCCCAACTACCTCCACCTAAAACAGTTATTTGCGTGGGGATTTTCTTCTTTAATTCTTCGTATTTTACCATAAAACAAATTTAGAATTAAATTAAAAAGATTCAGATTTTTTATTCATTTTTGTTAGATTTAATTTTTTCATCAAATGAAAGTACAAGCACTCCTCTTCATTCTTTTTTTTAGTGTAACTAACCTATTTGCACAACAAAATATTCCATTACCCGAGCACCCCCGTCCAGATTTGTATCGTTCCAATTGGCAAAATTTAAACGGAACTTGGGACTTTGCTTTTGATGCCAACGATGAGGGCCAGAAACAAAAATGGTTTGAGGATGTCAATCCAATAAATGGAGCTATTCAAGTACCATTTTCTTGGGCAGCACCATTGTCGGGACAAAAAGATTTAGCTGATATTGCATGGTATCATAAAAAAATAAAAGTGCCGAGATCATGGTCTCCTAAAAGAACTTTTGTAGTGATAGGGGCTAGCGACTGGGAAACTAAGGTGTATTTTGAAGGAAAATTGTTAGGTACCCATCAAGGTGGATATACTCCATTTTCATTTGATTTGACTCCTTATATTCAATATGATAAGGAGCAATCTTTAGTGATTCGCGTAGATGATAAACGTAGAGATTTTACATTGTATGGAAAACAAGGATACGGAAATGCACGTGGTATTTGGCAAACCGTTTATTTGGAGTCGCGCGGACAAGATTATGTGGAGAGTTTTCAAATAACTCCCGATATTGATAAGGAATCAATACTTGTGAAGGCAATTTTCCCTAATTCCACCACGAAAGCCTTGACTCTAAAAACACATATTAAAACGAAAGAAGGAATTACTTTTCATAAAGAAGTTCCGCGAGGTACAAAAGAAATTGAATTTACGATTCCGGTACCAAAACCTCGTTTATGGACTTTAGAAGATCCATTTTTGTATGATTATCAAGTTGATTTAGGGGATGGAGACGTGTCGGATAAATTTACGGGCTATTTTGGTATGCGTAAAATATCAGCAGATTTTTTACCTAATTCAGAAACAGCTTATATCTTTTTAAACAATAAGCCGATTTATTTGAAATTAGCCTTGGATCAAAGCTATCATCCTGATGGTTTTTATACGTTTCCAACCGATCAGTTTATGTATGATGAAATTATTCGTTCGAAAAAAATTGGATTGAATGGTATTCGTACGCACATTAAAGCTGAAATTCCAAGAAAACTCTATTGGGCAGATAAATTAGGTTTATTGGTGATGGCTGATTTGCCTAATTCGTGGGGCGAACCTGGAGAATTAATGCGCAAAGAAGCAGAGTTTACTTTACGAGAAATGATTAAGCGCGATTTCAATCACCCTTCCATCTTTTCTTGGATTGTCTTTAATGAAACCTGGGGTTTAACCACTAAGTTAGAGGAAAATGGTAAAAAGAAATCGGTCTATTTACCTTCAACTCAAAAATGGGTAACTGAAATGTATCATTTGACCAAGGATTTAGATGGTTCTCGAATCGTGGAGGACAATTCTATCTGTTGTGGGTTTGGACACACGGAAACAGATTTACATTCTTGGCATTCTTATCTTCCAGGTTACGAATGGGATGCATTTTTAAAGAAACAATCCGACAGTACCTATAATGGAAGTACATGGAATTTTGAAAAGGGATACAAACAAAGCAAACAACCAATGATCAATTCCGAATTCGGAAATGTCTGGGGATACAATGGTAGCACGGGAGATTGTGATTACACATTTGACTATCACAAAGCCATGAATTCATTTAGAAATCATATTAAAGTAGCTGGTTGGTTATACACAGAACACCATGATGTGATCAATGAATGGAATGGATATTACCGTTTTGATCGAACTGAAAAAGTGACTGGACTGGAGGAAATTGCCAAAGGAATGACTTTGAAAGATTTGCATTCAGATTTTTATGTATCAACTGGTCAAGAAATAACATTTGCTGGAAAAGCCGGAGAAAAAATTAAAATTCCATTGACTCTATCGGCTTTAACTGATAAAAGTAACCAAGTAGATCAATTAACTCTTCGAATTGTTTTTGAAGGTCAAACTGCTTGGGGCGAGCATAAGAAGTGGTGGGAGAAATCAGAAACAATAGATTGGTCGCCATGGACAGTAAAATCGCTAGATTCTTTAGAGATTATCCTTCCAAAAGATCGTTCCATTAATACCTTGAAATTTATCTTGGAAGATGGCAATGCAGGCATTTTGCATCAAAACTTTGCTCATGTATTGGTTGAAGAAGGAAATATTCAGCCTGATAATAGTAAGCAAATGCTTGTGGAGGCTCAGGCAGAAAATCCTGTTGCCACTGTGTGGACAAAGAAAGATTGGAAAGCAGTAGATGGACATAAACTAAATGGTGCTGGGCATGGCTATTTTGAATATGAATTTAATTGGCCAAAAGGTTTATCAGAAGATGCTGTTTCTCAGGTTAGTTTTTTTGTAGAGGCGTCTCCAAAACCATTATTAGGAAAAGATCGAGTAGATTCTGGAAAGATGGAAGGTGATTACATGTTAGGAAAAGGTACCTCAGATCCAAGTAAAAATCCGAATGCCTATCCTCAGACAGACCTTTATAAAAATCCAGGAGTTGTTCAAGTATTTGCAAATAATAGATTAGCAGGTACGGTTGATTTGGCAGATGATCCTGCTGACCATTTGGGGGTATTAAGTTGGCATTACCAACCAAGAAATCATACGCTAAGTGAGGCTGGGACTTATGGATATTGGGTGCAGGTAATTGTGTCAAAACTATCCTATCAAGAAGCTGCATATACCGGAAAATTAAAAGTCAAATTGCAAGTTCCTGAGGCCTATTCAACGGGTTTAGCCGTTTATGGAACTAAATCAGGAAGGTATATGGTGAATCCGAGTTTATTAATTAGGACCAAATAAAATAATAAAAGGGGCATGCGCCCCTTTTTCAGTAATTTTGAACCTTTTTACTCTTTTGTAATAAATATTATTTCCATGAAAATGAGAATTGCTCTTTTTGTTATTACTAGTTTTTTCTTTTTTGCCTTTAAAGCAAATGATCCTATTCGGGTTTTTTTAGTAGGCGATTCCACCATGGCGAATAAATTACCAGCTGATTATCCTGAAACAGGTTGGGGAATTCCATTTGCAACCTTATTTAATGAGGCAGTTGAAGTACAAAATCATGCCTACAACGGAAGAAGTACCAAAAGTTTTCGCAACGAAGGAAGATGGGCAAAGGTCTTTGATCAAATCAAACCTGGAGATTATGTCTTTATACAATTTGGACATAATGATGCCAAGACAACAGATACCACTCGGTATGCTGAAGCAAACACAGATTATCGCAAAAATTTAACGCGATATATTGCAGAAACTAGATCTAAAGGTGGAATTCCGGTTATTTTATCGTCTATTCAACGTAGAAAATTTGATTCGACTGGACATTTTGTAGATCAACATGGCGATTATCCTAAAGTTGCAAAAGAAGTAGCGATGAAGGAAAAAGCGATGTTTATCGATATGGAAGCTAAATCACGTGCTTTGATAGAGAAATTAGGACCAGTAGCTTCTGAAAAAATATTTTTACATCTTCCAATTAATACAGCCTATAAAAAATATAAAAAAGGGGTAAGCGATGATACGCATTTTACTTTTTATGGAGCTTCTGTAATGGCAAATATGGTTGCTCAGGCAATTGGGGAATCAACAGAGCATCTAAAAAGTTTTTTAAAGAAATCTGAATTTTCAAGCAAATATCAATTTGATATACCAGTAGTTTCTAAGCCTGTATTTAAATTAGATACTTTTGCAATTATCAAGTTTGGAGCGAAGAATGATGTATTATTTAACAATTCGAATGCAATTCAGCAAGCAATTAATGAATGTTCTTTGCTTGGTGGTGGAACGGTATTGGTTCCTGCAGGATTTTGGAAAACAGGTCCTATTGAATTAAAATCTAATGTTAATCTACATCTTGCCTCTGGTGCACTTTTGCAGTTTTCATCCAATTCATCTGATTATCCTTTAGTGAAAACTTATTGGGAAGGGGTGGAAGCCATTCGAGTTAAATCGCCTATTTCGGGAAGAAATTTACGCAAAATTGCTATTACAGGACCTGGAATTATAGATGGAGCTGGTGAGGCTTGGCGACCAGTGAAAAAGCAAAAACTAACAGCTGGCGAATGGGAAAAATTAATCCAATCAGGCGTTTTAAATGAGAAAAAAGATACTTGGTATCCAACAGCTGCCGCCCTTAAAGGCGCGGCAGACCCGAATGCAGGAAGAACAGATGCGGGATATACCTTGGACAATACAGAACAAATAAAAGAGTTTCTTCGTCCTAATTTATTGTCTTTAATAGAATGTGATGAAGTCTTGTTGGAAGATTTCACCATTCAAAATAGTCCAGCGTGGACCGTGCATCCTTTACTTTGTACGCATGTTACTTTACTAGGATTAACTGTTAAGAATCCTTGGTTTGGACAAAATTCGGATGGTCTAGATATTGAATCTTGTGAATATGTAAACATTGATCGTTGTAAAATAGATGTTGGCGATGATGGTATTTGCTTGAAATCTGGAAAAGATGAACAAGGTAGAAAGCGTGGTCGAGCCACGGCATTTGTGAATATTACGAATTCTCAAGTTTTTCATGGACACGGAGGAATTGTGATTGGTTCAGAAATGTCGGGCGGAGTTCATGATGTGTTCGCGCAAAATTGTCAATTTTTAGGGACCGATGTAGGACTTCGATTTAAAACCGCTCGAGGAAGAGGTGGCGTTGTTGAAAAGATATACATTAAAGATATTTCAATGAACAATATTGCTGGAGAGGCAATTATTTTGGATATGTATTATCAAGGCAAAGATCCGGTGTCAACCTTTGGAAATGGAAGTGAGGTTCCTCAAATAAAGTCCGAACCAATAACTGAAGGTACACCACAGTTTAAGGATATTTACATGGAAAATGTGATTGCCCAACATGCAAAGACGGGTTTGATGGTAAGAGGATTACCGGAAATGCCTATTAAAAATGTTTCTCTAGCGAATGCGCAATTAGTTGCTGAACAAGCATATCATATTCAATATGGAACATCGTTAGGGTTTAATCAAGTGCAATTTATTCAAACTGGAAAAGCACCCTCAATTTTTCAGCAAAATACAGGTTTTAAAAAGCCGTCGATTGAACAAATTACACATTAAACTGTTTTAGGTGATGGTCGATATGTTTATAAAGAAGATTGTTCCATTGAATTGCAGTAAGTTTTCCAAGTAAAGGAGAAGGAATTTTAACTAATTCATTGAAGCCCATAGTTTGAATTTTTGTGATATAGGCCAATAAATTTTTCTTTTCTGTCTCGAAGTCGTGTGGTGTATTTCGAATAAAATTGGCACCTGTAGGTAAACTTGGTTTATAAGGCACTTCATTGGTCATGCTAGTTTTGAAAAATAATTGCATGATACCACGAATTAATGCATTTGGTCGGCTTTTGTCTTCTCCCAAAATTTGTTGATAAGGGACACAGCAATGGGAGAGCATTTGTGCAGCATTCATTTTTCCCCAAAGCGGATTAGATTGGCTGTTTAGCTTATCAATACGAAGTTTAATTTGTTCTGTAGTTGAAGCTTCGAAAATGGAAGGATAGCTCATTGTAATTAACGGTTAATGGCTACTGAATTTAAAATCGTCTGAATAATATCTAAAGTTGAGATATTTTCAGCTTCTGCCTCATAGGTAAGCATGATACGGTGATTTAAAATATCAGGTGCAACTTCTTTGATATCTTCTGGTAGAACATAATCGCGGCCTTCTAAATAGGCCATCACTTTTGAGGCGAGATTTAATTGAATAGTTGCTCTTGCGGATGCTCCAAATTGCACATAATTTGCTTCTTGAGTTAAACCGTAATCAGCAGGATTACGAGTCGCAAATATTAATTCAATGATGTATTTTTCAAGAGTTTCAGAAATAGTAATGTCATTGATTTCCTTTTGGATGTTGTAGATATCCTGCAAGGTCATAACTGTTTTTGGCTCAGAAACATAATTGATATCAGCCATTCTGCGCATTACTTCCAATTCTTCTTCCTTTGTTAAGTAATCTAAGTAAACCTTCATCATGAAACGGTCTACCTGTGCTTCAGGAAGTGGGAAAGTACCTTCTTGTTCAACTGGATTTTGTGTGGCTAGCACCAAGAAAGGTTTTTCTAAATGGTATGAAGTGTCTCCGATCGTTACTTGTCGCTCAGCCATTGCTTCTAATAAAGCAGACTGTACTTTAGCTGGGGCACGATTGATTTCATCCGCAAGGATAATTTGAGCGAAAATTGGGCCTTTTTTTACGTCAAATTCAGTCTTTTGTGGATTATATATCATGGTGCCGACCAAATCGGATGGCAATAAATCGGGTGTAAATTGAATACGATGAAAGTGCAAGTCAAGCACTTTTGCCAAGGTGTTAATGGTTAAGGTTTTTGCCAATCCAGGAACACCCTCTAAAAGCACGTGACCTCCAGAAAACAATCCAATTAATAATCGATTGATCAAGCGTTCTTGACCCACCACTACCTTTTTCATTTCTGAAACAACTGCCTGAATTTTTTCTCTAGAATTCATATGTATTCTTTTTTGCTTACCATTTTTTGAAAATCACGTAAACCGCGGCAAGGATTAGTAAAAACCCGACGATGTGGTTCCATGCAAGCTTTTCATTTTTTACGATGAAAATTAAAAATAAGGTAAATGTAATTAAAGAAATGGCTTCTTGAATGGTTTTTAATTCAAAAAAAGAAAATGGACCACCATTTTCTTTGAAACCAATTTTATTTGCAGGTACTTGAAAAAAATACTCTAGGAGAGCAAGTCCCCATGAAAATAGAATAATGGATAACAATCCTGCATTTTTCAACCAAGAATTTTCTCGCCATTGCAAATGCCCATACCACGCCAATGTCATGAAGATATTGGATAGAATGAGCAAAATAACAGTGATAATTCCTTTCATCTATTAGTTGATTTTTTTGAATTTAATTCTGCGAGGTGTTACATCTCCCAAGCGTTTCTTTTTGGCTTCTTCATATTCAGAATAGTTTCCTTCGAACCATACCACTTGTGAATCTCCTTCAAATGCTAAAATATGCGTTGCAATACGGTCTAAAAACCAACGGTCGTGGGAAATAATCACTGCACAACCTGCGAAATTTTCTAATCCTTCTTCTAAAGCTCTAAGCGTATTTACGTCCAAGTCGTTGGTTGGCTCATCCAGTAATAACACATTCGCGCCTTCTTTTAGCATCATGGCTAGGTGCACACGATTTCGTTCTCCACCTGAAAGTATGCCAATTTTCTTTTCTTGGTCTGAGCCTCCAAAGTTGAATTTACTTACATAAGCTCTAGCATTAGATTGTTTGCCGCCCAACATAATCCAATCATTCCCATCAGAGATGGTTTCATAGACTGATTTTTCTGTATTTAATTGATGGTGCTCTTGATCCACATAAGCTAATTGGACCGTTTCACCCACTTCAAAGGTACCTGCATCGGGCTTTACTTGGCCAGTGATCAATTTAAACAAAGTAGTTTTACCAGCTCCGTTTGGACCAATAATTCCAACGATTCCTGCAGGAGGTAATTGAAAACTTAAGTTTTCAAATAAGAGTTTATCGCCAAAAGCTTTGGAAACACCTTGTACTTCAATGACTTTATTTCCTAAACGTGGACCTGCGGGAATAAATAATTCCAGCTTGTCTTCTTTTTGTTTATTTTCTTCGGATAATAATTTTTCATAAGCACCAATACGCGCTTTAGATTTCGCTTGTCGGGCTTTGGGAGCCATCTTTACCCATTCCAATTCTCTTTGCAAGGTTTTTTGACGTCTAGATTCAGTTTTTTCTTCTTGAGCTAATCGGTTTTGCTTTTGCTCAAGCCAAGAAGAGTAATTTCCTTTCCAAGGGATCCCTTCTCCACGGTCTAGTTCTAATATCCAGCCAGCTACATTATCTAAGAAATAACGATCGTGAGTTACGGCAATAACTGTTCCTTTGTATTGGCGTAAAAATTCTTCTAACCACCAAACTGATTCGGCATCTAAGTGGTTGGTCGGCTCATCTAATAATAGCACATCTGGTTCTTGTAACAATAATCGACAAAGGGCCACTCTACGTTTTTCTCCACCAGAAAGATCACCAATTTTAGCATCTGCAGGTGGACAACGAAGGGCATCCATTGCTTTTTCTAATTTGTTGTCTAATTCCCAAGCATTTAGGTGGTCAAGTTTTTCTTGCACATCTCCTTGTCGAGCCATTAATTTGTCAAAGTCAGCATCTGGGTCAGCAAAAGCATCATTGATCTCATCAAATTCTTTTAACAAAGCTTTCACATTAGCAACACCTTCCTCTACCACTTCTAAAACCGTTTTATTCGCATCAAGGTCAGGCTCTTGCTCTAATAATCCGACCGTATAACCAGGTGACCAAACCACATCGCCAGTATAGTTTTTGTCAATACCAGCTATAATTCGTAATAATGTAGATTTACCCGATCCATTTAAACCTAAAACACCAATTTTGGCACCATAGAAAAATGACAGATAGATATTTTTAATGATTGTTTTTTGAGGAGGTATCGTTTTAGATACTCTCTCCATGGAGAAGATGATGGTTTCGTTACTCATTGTTCAGATTATTATAGCCTGCAAATATCGGAATTTACATTCATTTAATGTAGAATTCTTTTGTATTCTAAATAAATTTTTTACTTTTGATTCCTCAAAAATTAACTACCCTTTTAATAAAAATTAAAATATTGAGTGAAAGTTTTACTGGAAGCTCATTGAATGAAATTATGGAATCCTCAAAAAATGAATTCGGATTTTGCCGAGACGGCAAAGTCTTTATAAATGCCTATTTAAATTTTCCTGAAAGAGAAATTGGATTTGTTAGAACCACTGATGCAGAGGCTTTACAATATTTTGTAAATCGTTTTGAATTAGCAAAAACAAAAGTTGAGAATTTGGTAAATCAGGTTGAAGACGTACAAAACAAAGGTTCTTTTTTAACAAAAGTATTGCAAATGAAAGTCTATTTGGCTGAATTTGATGGTTTAGGTGATTTTGTTCCTTTGTTTGCTGAATTAGATAAATTAGAAGATTATTTAAAGCAATTGATTAAAGCCAATCAAGAAAAAAATCTTGAAATTAAAAATGCATTAATTGAAGATGCGAAGTTAGTTGCTTCAGAAGAAGATGTGGTAGCTGCTACCGATCGATTCTTAGAAGTTAAGTCGAAATGGTTAAAGACGGGTCCTGTAGATAAGGATTTTCAAGATAAAATAAATGAAGATTTTCAAGAAATATCTGACGGATTTTTCTTAAGAAGAAGAGCTTTCTTTGAAGAAAAGAATCGTCAAATTGATGAGAAAATTAATCAATTACAATCGTATGTTGATTTAGTACATCAATTGAGAAAATCTGGCGATTTTGATGTTGCAGTTGAGCGAGTAAAGGAAATTCAAAAAGAGTGGAAAACTGTTTTGGGTTTACCTCCAAAAAAACAATCTCAACTATGGAAAGCTTTTAAGAAAGCAAACGATATGTTTTTCGATTCTTACAATCGATCTAAAGGTATCGTTGTTAAGCCAAAAATAGATCCAAGAGTTGAGGAAATGCAACAAATGACTTCTGAATTGGAAGGAATGTTTGCAGATCAAGCTAACATGCAAAAAACGGCAGATCTAGCCAAAGCTCATCTAATGAAGTGGAAAGATCTTTCGGCCAAAGTGAAAATGGTTGATCGTAATTTATCTGAGCGTTTCAGAAACGTTTGTGATAAGATATTTGAAATGAATTATTTATTGCGAGTTATTTCTTATCGTCACGCAAACTTAAACGAAAAACCCCGTTTAGAGCAATTGAAAATCATGATTAATCAGATGGATTACATGAGCAAAAAAGAACGTAGCGAATTAGAAGTTTTTATTTCTGATGTAGAAGCAGACGGAACGATTGCTGATAAACCAATTCAAAGTAAAATCAATACGCAAAAGCGCAAAATATCTATCAAAGAAATGTTACTGACTGGGTTTAAGACCGAGTTGGATGCGATACTTAATTCTTAGTGACTTAGTGATCGAGTGATCTAGATCACTCGATCACTTTCTATCCCATCAAACGTTCCAGAAGAC